>ENA-USZK01000818-USZK01000818.1-human-gut-metagenome-genome-assembly--contig:-NODE-818-length-14775-cov-24.438223_pt1 | contig 14775 bp, 18 predicted proteins | sample MGYA00250043_ERZ773534 | MGnify/ENA primary metagenome ERZ773534 (study PRJEB29103, sample SAMN06112056) | human gut metagenome | biome: human gut; feature: ankylosing spondylitis patient; material... | reverse complement strand
CCATATAGGAAGATGGATAAATCTGATAGAAAAGTGCATCACTCAACCAAGCCGGTCCCTTCTTCTGTTCTGCCTGAGCAGAAAGTGTGGTTGCCGCCAAGGCAGCAACCAACAACATTTTATTCATTCTTTTCATGAGCATTATTATTAATTCAAGAAAAACTTTCATAACAACTTAAAATCCTGCATTTTATTGTGCAAGTTGGCATTTTTGCGATTGCAAATTTAATAGTTTTTTTCAAGATTTCCTAACCTTATTAATAAAATAGTGGAACAAAAACGACAAAAAACGCAATAACCACCTCATTATCAAACAATTTTCTTCTTTAACAGAAAAATAATCCACATTTTCACCCTTCATCCTATGTGGGTCATTGCCCATATCATTCCTTACATATATTAAGCCCTTATTCCTCCCCATTCAGGCATTCGCCCGTCTCATAACTCTTCGTCATATCCTTTAAGATACCAATCATCTCCTGCCTCAAGCTCTCAGGCTTCAGTACAATGATATTTCTGCCATGCCATAACAATTCCTGAAGGAAATCACGGCTGGGGCGAATGGTGAGGGTATATTCCCGATACATTCCATCTTTCGACTCCTTTACTTTCTGCTGACTCTCGTGCAGCGGAACCTCCTCGATGTAGTTGTATTCCGGATAGAAGGCACGGATGCGGATTTTTTCCACGGGCACATCTTCCATCCGATAGATGCCAAAGCAATCTTCATAATAATTCTCTGGAGTCAGAAACTTCTTCATCTTTGCCGACAACGGATGCTTCTCGCAAATAAGCTTCAGGAAACTGATGCGGTCGAAAGGAAGACAGCGAACGAGCTTCTTCTCATCAACATCAGCATCAGCATTCAAATCAGCATCTCCATCAACCTCAGCACTTGAATTGGCTTTCCCTTCGGACGCCGAACGTTGTTTCTTCACTCTTCGTTCTTCACTCTTCACTCCAATCACGTACCACCGTTGTTTGAAATATCTCACGAAAGCCGGTTGTAACACGATATCGCTCTCTGCTCCGAAACCCGAAACATACTTAAACTTCAGCAGATATTGCTTATCTATCGCAGCAAGAATATCATCCAGATATTCCGTGTTGTATGGCGGCGTATCGAGCATCACCTTATTGTGAAATTTCAGCATATCACCAAGCGAAGCCAATCGCAAGGAACTCAGCATCCATTCCGTCACATCATCATTTTCCACGGGGTCACGCTTCAGATAATACCGATAGCCGTCGCTCTTGTTGCATTTCACAGTAATGCCAAACTGCGACTGGATATTATCACGATAACGATGGAAGGTACGCTTGTCCAGCACATCATTATTCTGATTAGCATGGGCTTCCTTCCATTCATCAGCAATCTCCTCAAAGGTAAGATGCGCACTATCCAAAAGGCCTATCAGCCAACTATAGAATTTTACACGATTGTCCATAGCACGTTCTTTGCTTATTACTTCAAAAATCTTTGTATTACCTTGTACCAATAGTCCCAGGAGTAGCCTACGGAAGGATGATTCACCGCCATCACTTTCACCTGTTTTCCATTACTCAGAAGATAAGAACCCATAGCAACAGGATAACCATCCACAACGATGTCGTCGCCATCCTGCCAGCCAACATTAGGAAGATTATTCCAAAGCCTCTTGCCCCATACGATGATGTACTCGGGCTGGTACTTTTCGATGACCTCAAAGAAAGCCTTGCCAGCCTGGTGATATTGTTCGGCTGCACCAGCCTCGCGAGGACCACCCATCGCTACTTGCAGATAGTTGAAGAAAACCACCGAGTTCCAAATCTTCAACCTCATTGCCTGGTCTGTTTTCTCACCTACCAACGAACGCTCAAACTTCAAGAAAGTCCGCATCCAGTTCTGCCGTTCCTTGTTCTCATTGAGATAATCATCAAGCACCTGCTGCGTAAAGTTCATACACTCCCGATGTAGCTGGCAATCTCCACAATCCACACATTCCTCATCACAATAATGACTCTCGCCCAATATCATGATTCGCTTGCCGAATATCCCCCCGTTGGCATAATCCTTGCTAACGAAGGGCTGAAAGAAGACATAGTTACTCATCAATCTCTTTTCCAAATTCCTCATCACACATTGCAATCTCCTCTGGCGTTAACATTCTCTCACCAAGAATTTCACCTTTGATGTTATAGCCAGTTAAAACGCCATGATGCCGAACTGTGAATGAATTCTCATCACTTCCTACAATCTGTCCACATGGTCCCATAGATTTCACCAAAACGCCATCTGATGAAATAATGTCCCATTCTATTTTGAAAAATAAAATAAAATAATAGTCACCGATAATAGCGACACTCTTTAAATCTTCAGCTTTGAATCTTCCAATAAGTTGTTCAATACAGATACTATGCTTTTTCTTACTTCCAACGTATTTAACCTTTATGTCGGGATAAAAAATCTTGCGTTGTTTGTCATTTGGGCTATAAGCTCCAAAACTATTCATTTTGACAGTAATGTCTTCAATCTTTTTCATTTTTCTGTTTTTATAAATATATTATTTTTACTTTATTTATACTCCCACACTTAGGGCATTTCACAGGATAAGAAGCAGCAGTAGCATTCCACTCCATATCCAACGCCATGAATTTATGTCAGCAGTCTTTGCAGACAAATGTTTTGACACCTCTCAACATAAGCAACTCATTTTAAAATAATGAAACAATCCAATCATAAACCCAAGTGCTCAAACTGATGGCCCATGAGATAATCAGATAAATCAACCAGCAAAGCACGACGATGAACACTGCAGTCCAAAATGCCTTCTTATTCACCTTATTGATAATCTCCTTATCATCCTCGATATACCCGGTAACCAATCTCAGGTTCTCTACATACGAACGCTTGAATACATCCAGCACATCACCTATATAGAAAGGTATGGCACCTATCAGCACATCCATCAAGATATTATAGATGACAGCCAAAGTCAGCGGAATAGACTTAACCACGCAAAGACTGTAATAGATAAATGGGAATGCAAACACACTCGACAACGCATCACCAACACCGGCAGGAAGAATGAAACCAAGGATAGGATCCAAGAACCACTTGTCCATATACTTTGCCGTACCTACCATCAGACGATATGATGGCATGTTCATCATCTTCTCACGCTTTGCTGCTTTTTTATCAGCCCTCGCCTGTTCTTTTGCAAGAGCCGCCTCTCGCTTTTGATCTTCTTTTGCGAAATCCATGCCCAAATCAGCCTGGGCCTGCTGTCTTCTTGAACTTTCCATACACCTTATAATTCTATTTGTTTCTTACCATTTATAAATTCTGTGAACTCCTGTTCCGAAAGAGAGAAACCGCTCAAGTCGCTCATCAACTCGATAGCTTGCTTACGTTCTTCCTCACTACCAGCCAGATTGATACGCTTGAACACCTCACGAAGATAAGCACTCTTGTTGTCTATCTTAGCCATTTCACGCTTAAACTCATCTGCATGTTTCTTCAACTCCTTATCGTATGCAGCCGAAGCCAAGCTACCACTGAGCTGCTGCGCTTTGAGCTTAGCGAAACTATCAAACAGAGCGATTCCTTTCTGTAATGATTGTTCCATAGCTTCTGTCGTCATCGCCAAATCTTCCTCTGTATACTCCGTAGTTTTGTTCTGTTGTGCGGTCTTACCCTCTATCTTCTTATGGTCTTTCGTGTATGCTTCCACTCCGTCAAGCAGATTCTTAGCCATATTCTTGTCGGCATGAAGATTATCTGCCAACAATCCTGTAAACTGAGAAAGGTTCTGCTCCACATCAGCAGGAAGCTTGGCTGCCTCCCGATAATCGGGAATATCTACCGTATGCACCAACTTCTCATCTATCTTACTCTCCATGATTTCACGTCCAAGTTTCAGCATGGCAACCATATCACGGAGATGTTTCAGCATCTTCAGCTTCAAGTCGTCAGAGCAAACTATCTTGCTTCTGATCTCCTTAGAAACCTTATCCAGTTCACTGGAGAGTTTGGCATACTCATTCTTGATACGGGTTTGTTCCTCACGATGCGATTCCAATTCCTCCTTATCCAACTTCAAATCTACCTGATAGCTCTCGTATTCTCTCACAAGAGGGAAGCATACCGCATTCCATTCTGCAAAGTCGCGATAGTAGTTCTTGTTGACCATACCAAAGGTGATCCAGTTGACGAGGAAGAAAGGCTTGGAAGGCTTCTTCGCCTTGGCGTCCATATAACTTCCCTGCTTAGACTCCAAGGTAGCGGTGATGTCATTAATCAGCGAGGTATAGACATCGATGTTCTGAAGATGGTCGTTCATTTCCATGTCCAGCGCCTTCATCTGCTGAAGCAGACATTTTCGTTGCTCCTCCAATGGACGAATAGTCTCATCCGCATACAAAGCATCAAGCGTCGCCTTCAAGTCAGAAGCCAACAGTTTTTCTCCATAACGCAAGAACACATTCGCCTTCGGGATTACCACATCATTGAGAGTTTTGCAGATTACCAATAATCGTCCCATATCAGCCTTGATGCGAGTGGCATCATGCTTCACGCTCATCTGGAAAACTGATAAATCAGACTTCAAACGATTAGCGCGTTCACTTGCTCCCATATAGTGTTCGAGCATAGTCAGTCCTGCCATCGCCAAGCCCAAGGACTTGTTGCCGTTCGACAAAGACTTATAAGCCTGCAAAGAACCCTGCAAAGAAGTACGGAAACTATCAGAAATCTCACCAATCAAAGCTGCACATTTTTCCGTGAGCTTGCTATATTCCAACTCCACATACTTAAGCATCTCGTCCACATCCAGCCACTCTATTCGCTTGAAGTCGAACAAGTCTGGAGAAACCATCTTGATGGAGTCGCCATAGATATCAATCAGTTTCAGGGCATAATCACGATAAACCGTCCCGATATCACTACGCAAGGAGGTAAAATCTTCAATGTTTCCACGAACACTATCCTCGGCATAATGATAGGCCTCCACCATCTTAGTGTATTTGTCAAACATGGTAGACGCCTTACTTCTTACATCTTTCACGCCATTCGTGCCCATGACGACATCAGCCATCTTCGACGTTCCCTTAGCAAGAACCAGGTTAAGGTTCAATTCCACTTGCTCTTTCAACTGCTCCAAAGCAGATGAAGATAACGCCAGTTCCGTCTCAGCAATCTTCAAAGCCTCCTCCTTGTTGCCCTGTTCCAGGCTGTCATTCAACTTGTATTCAGCCACAAGGGTTGTACGTGAATTATTGGAAACAAAAGCAATGGCGATATTGCCATTATCATGGAAATATCTGTAAGCATCAAAAACCAGCTTACTCACCTCCGAGGAATCGGAAGCAATACCATATTTCTTCAGCTCAAAAGCCAAATCTGCACGAAGATACGTCTTGTTCTCCTTGCAGAGCTCATCAGCAATCGTCTTGATGTTCTTGTATATTTCTAATTTGTCCATAGTAATAATTTTTAAAGTATACGTTATTCTAAGAATGGTATCTTCATCCAGCGTTTGGAATTGTTTATCTGTGGAAACGCAAATCCCGATTTATATTCACTTATCCACTTCTCGAAAGCCTCATCCGATGGCTTTCCTAAAGCCGGGTACAATGCGTTCTGTTTCACTTCAATCTGAATGGGCTTTTCCTTGCGATAGTCCTTCAATGTATCTTCCTGCACGAGGTAGCGACCTTTGTCCCAAAAGATTGAAGCTCTGTAGCTTCTATCTTTGGTGTATTCTCGCATCCACTCTCTGCCGTCACTGAGCGATTTCATATACCAATACCTCGTATAGGCCCAAGTGAACCTTTTCGGTTGAGCCGCTCCATGAATAAAGTCACGGTATACTGCTATCGGCATGTTTACGACCCAACACACTAATACCGTATCGCCATTGGCCATCAAGGTCATGTCCTTCAACATCTCTTGTTCGGTCATCTTCTCCGATTTCCGCCAAAGCAGCTGCTTCTCGCGGTATTCCAACTTGGCAGCCTCCTTCCTCTTGTGGCAATAGCCACTTGAGCTAAAGAAGAACCCATAACCCGATATTACCACCAACACGGCACTCAATACCAATGCCCCTCTACATACTCTTTTTCTGATGTTCTTTTCCATTGTTACATTACATTATATAGTTATACATTTGATTTCGGCTGCGAAGTAACTATATAGAGATGTCAAATGGTGACAGAACATCAAGAAAAAAGTAAGAACGCTCTATTTTTTTTTGCGAAATAGACATCAGTCACCCATAACGAATCAATAAACTAATGACATTTCTATTCCAATATTACTCTGCTCAAAAAAGATATTGTTCAGTTCTAGCTTGTCAAACACTTTCTGCAATTTATCAATGTCGCCAAGGCGCAGCTTAACGATATTGCCAGGCATCTGTTCCACCCAACCAGCTTTCTCCGGCACAAGTTTCTTGGCATAAGAGATAGCTGGCGAAACGAGCAGGTCAATCCCCATCTTGCCGTCATACGACAAAAACAAGTCTGTACCCTCAATCTTCTTCACTATAAGGTTTATGCTAACCGACTTGGTAAAGCCCAACACCTTGATAGGTATAGAGACAGAAGCTGTCGCTCCATCAATATACCCAAGATTCACTGTCTTATGAAAATGACCGGCTACATAATCCTGCAGCTCAGCATAAGTAATCGCTATCTTCATATAGCCTTATTTTAAAATGATTATTTTTTCTCTCTGTTTTTCCATATTCTTCGATAGACATATTTGTTCAAGCCTAAAAAGCCTGGTGGATAGGTATGCCACCCACCACACTTAGGGCATTTCACTGGAGCAGTATAGGCTGTTGCCATCCACTCGCAATCCATCCCCTTGAATCTATGTCCGCAATCATCGCAGACGAAAGCACAGAATCCTCTAAACATAAGCGATATGATTTATAAGTAGTTTTTAAAAGAATACTCTTACCATATAAACGAAACGGCATACTCTTGTCCGACGCACAGCCAACCAACAACGATTTATTGAATCATTCATTATTTCGTGCTTTGTGTCGGACAATTTTCTACTTCTTATTTCCAAAAGTAGGTTTTCCACCTGTCATATCCACAATGACATCCAACACTTTTTTAACAATGCTAACAATTGTATCTGCCTCGCCCTGTGAAAGGTTACGCATATTAGGTTTTAATCTTCCCATAATATTATGATTTTTAAGTTATTCTTATTGAGGTCGCATTTCCACATACTTATCCCCATCACCTATCTTTATGGTATATTTCTTGTTGAGAGCATAAGCAGCAAAACCAAGTATCATTGCTAATTCTGCCGTACTTATAGTTACAGTACCAACGGTAAGTCCCATAGCTGTTGCACCCATAACAGTTCCCGCTAAAGAAGCGCCTCCGGTAAACGGAGCGGCAGCTAAACCACCTATTACTGCTAAAGCTCCAAATCCAATAGCCCCCTTAGCTACCTTAGCTTTCCTCCTTCTTGAACGAACTGCATTAGCAAATGTCTTGGCATACGGACCTTCTATCCTTATTGAAGCAGTCTTGTTTTTCATTGCTATCTCTAACTCTTGTTTACTTCTTACTGTTATCATAATTTTTCTTTTATTTTAGTTAAAAATTAATGGAAGTTATATTATTTTCCTAATGCTACTGTCTCATTAAATGATTGAATTGGTTTGTTACCACTATGCGACAAGATGTACTCGATAAGATCATTATCCTTCAACTGTTTCTTACCTGCGTCATCTCTGACATACAGTTCACAACCATTCAACAATATTATTCCACCGTTCCACTTGGGTATCGAAATACGACAGAACAACTTGTCTTCAGGTGTTTTATACCATCTAATCTCTATTGATGATACAAACGAATAGTTGCCTATTGATTGACTCATCTGATTGCAAAAATCCTTTTGGAAATCTGCTCGATTGGTAAAAGGCGCTTCATCCAATAGCTCTTTTTCCACTCCACGAATCGATCCATCATTAGCTATTCCCACAAAAACATTACCTTCCTTGTGACTATTGGCAAATGCCGCTATCTCTCTAAATATCTGCTGATACTGATAAGACCGTTCTGTACGCTGTGGATTAGCACTATGCAGAAAAGAACTCTTAAATTCTCGACTACAACTTTCCTGCATACCCAATTCAACGAAATCTATATTCAGTAAAGAACATAGGAAGTCGTATTGTTCCTTAGCTTTAGCCACACCTTTAATTTCAAAAGCATGTAGTAATGTTTCCTTGGCTATTTCTCCTTTAGAAGATTTGTCAGCAAACATTGCCCACAAATCATCAAGCGTATTCTCTTGATACAACAGAACATCCTCATAAAGACTCTCCTTACTCATTCTCTTAGGCAATGGTTTTTGCAATGGGATTTTCCTACGTTCATAGGAGGTACTTGGGTATACCTTACCATTACCCATTTCACGAAAATCAATGACGGCTCCCTCCAACACATGTCCCTCAGAATCCATTAGTTCTTTGGGAAGTATCACAAAACTTGTTATACACCACTCCGGCACGGTTCCTTCTGCACCGTTGTTCATATCCAAATAACGTAAAATACGTCCGTTTGCCTGCTCAATATTTTCTGTCACTTTAGCCTTAAAGCGTCTTTTCAATACTTCCATAGTTTTAATTTAATTATTTTTTACTGATCTGATTGGAGTCTATACATTATAACCCAACCAGTTTTAAATCCTGGTGCCGACTTCTAAATTCAGCCAACCTCTTATTTTATTACTTGAGGTTGGGCTAAGCATAGTCAGTCGTTCAATCACGTAGAGACCTCCTAACGAATTCTTCCAGTAATATCGTTACCACTGTTCCTACGCATTCTCCAAAAACCTTTCCTAACTGATCATTGGTTCTTGATGAATTGTTTTGTTTCATTGTTTTGTATTTAAATTGTTTATTGACTTGAAGTAAACCCTCTAAGAAACCTAAGGTAACCAAAGAACTACTTCGTTAATTTTTATATTGCAAATTTACACCATTAGCTGACACTATTATAACAAAAAACATATACCTTTGCAATGAAAAATCAACTTTAATACCAAATCGAAGTATAGTTCGATTTAACAACCCAAAATATGAGAACAATTAAAGAATACGACCCTACTGATTATTACTTTCTGTTGAAATCAGTTATTGACTCGCGCCTGTTATTCTCGACAAAAAAATACATTGCCGAGCATATAGGCTATTCTTCCTTAACCTCAAAACCTATCAAGGACATCATCACAAGACCTTTCTTGGCTAAGAGCATTTTCGAGGGTCTGAGTAAAGAGGTCGACTTTATGTGTGATAACAACATAAATCTCGAGAACTTTATAATGCGATATCAGCAAGCCTCAGAGTATTTTCGTAAACACAAGAGCTTCAAATTCTTTAAGAACAATGAAGAAGACTGCTCACATAAAGGTCTATTCGATTTCTTGGATATGATTTATAAGGACAATTGCATCCATGAAAGCCTGTCCAAGAAAGAAAAGAAGGTCATGAGTGACATCTATGACGAGGAAGAGGACTCCATAATAATAGACCCTTCTATAATTTTGATGCTTGCACTTGAAGTATTTCCAACCTTTAACAAAGGAGGAGATCTTAGCTCCAGACATGAAAAGAATCTTGACGAATCAAAGAGGAGCATTGAAGAGGACTTTAAAACAATGTATAAATTCCTTAAAGGCTATATCCAGCACTTGGAATATGACGAATTGATACCACTTAATATATTGGAGAGAACCATCATTGAAGCACCCAAAGTTAAAGATTTAAACGAAAAGTATGATGCGATTCCCGCTTTAAACAGAATCACATTATACTGGCATGTCTCATCCATTCTTAGTCAAATAGACATTAATGAACATCCTGACAAATCAAGAGAAGCAACAATATCTGTAAGAGAGACTCAATTATTCCCTAACATATCAGGATATTGGAGTTTGGACAAATCTGGAGTAAGCGACAGCTATTGGATTATTAGACAAACTATTTGGGGCTACACAATCAACATGTGCCAGAAAAAAAGTGACACCATAGAGTATGATTCTGCTGAGCTGTACCTATTTGATTATACTGACAACTATTATGACAACAATATTATTACAGAAAAAAAGAATGACGAAAATTTCAGAAGAGGCTTATACCATGGACTCATAGCCAAATCAAAATACATTGCTTCCAAGTTGGATGAATCTATTACATCAGACAAATCTGATATATTCACATTCGTCTGCTATATCGATTTTAATGAAGATACTCCTATAAGTATTGAATTATTCCCTTTCTCGTCATACGAAAGCTTTCGACATTGCACTTATCATGCCATCTCACCCAATAGTCAAATAGTGAGATTAGACAACAAGCTCACAAAGAAGAATATAGGAACAGAATACTATTGTCGTAATTGTCTCGTTGCTATAACACAAGAGAATATTTACATAGGATGCATGAGTAAGGAACAGATATGTTCTGAAAACGATTACATACCAGATATACACTATGATCGTTTCTACAAAATCCCCAAGACCCTTAACCCATCTTTCTATGATTATACGATAAAATCTTTCCTAGGCTTGGCTCTTGCAATGTTAAATGATAGCGAACGTTTATATATTGCAGCAATAGATTCTACAGATTTTTATGAAGTAACAACACCTGAAGATATGGAAAAGTACGGCATAGAAATCGTTGAACAAATTGGACAGGAATAAAAAAATAATAGCGGAGGACCTTCCTCCGCTATACCAAGACCATCAAGGATGATAGGAATCTTTGAGATTACCAATTTAGTGAGTGATGAGTATTAATCCGATACTATACCCCTTTAAAAGCATTATTCATTGCCTTATCTAAATTATCACCATCTCGGAATTTATTAGAAGAAGGATGATAGGTATTTATATAAACTACATTATCTAAAAAGGTATCTGTATGTAACCTCCATATATAATTTCCAAAAGACTTTTTTACTTGTAACTTATTACAAAAATCCTTTTTAAATTGATTTTCTATTTCTTTTTCCAAGTCACGCCCCCAAAAAATAACAATGTTTGGTTTCAAGACTTCAATATACTTTTTAAAAGCTTTAAAATCGCTCTCTTTAAACTTATTTCCTGTTGAATCAGGCTGAAAGTTTTGAGAATAATTCACAAAAGCAATATGTTCCCATAAAGCAGTTTTAGGACCATCTTTAGGCAATTCTTTAAAATAATCTGTACAATATTTTGTAAAAGAAGAAAAAGATCTATTGTTATGACAATTTGGATCTAAGAAATTACATACTTCATCCAAAGTTGTACTACTCAATCTCCCATAAATATCATAACTTTCTTTAATCAAGTGACATAATTTATCATACAAACAAGAATGCTCCTCATCACGTTTCATCCATTTGCAGTCATTATCATACTGTTTTGTATTACCACATTTCTCACCACAAGTTGTACAATCAAAAAAGTACTTACATCCTTTTCCACATGAACCATTTTCCCAATAATTACAATCTGAATTATCATGCGAGCAGAAACAGACATTCGTATGATTACAATAATGAGATACACCGACAATCAATACTTTTTTACCCAAAAGTCCTGTCTCATATTCTTTTCCAATCCAAGGAACAAAGAAAAATGAGCCATCTTTACGTTCTATTGCATTTACTATTGCTTTAACATTCCCTACTTCTTGCATATTTTTATTCTGATTAAACACTAAAAAAAATACAGATTAGAGCATTTTCTACTCCTTCAAATTTTCCTACGACACACAAAAGATGGAAAAATGCAAGTGCAAATTCCCTTACTTTAGTTGGCAAAGTAAATCATTCTCTATAGCTTTTATTTCAGGATACCATTTCTGTATTGCCTGCATCTTACTCACATCATGAAGTGTAGGGGATTCTAATTTCATAATACGTGCATACTCGTACTTAAATAGAACCACAAAGACTATCTTTTGATAACCACACAATGATGTATCTCGACGAGAAACAGAACCACGTATGATATAATTCTCGGCATAACAAGTCTTGCATATATTGATGAAAGGGCAATGAATACAACATTCTTCTTTATGCTCATTGTCTTCCTTCATCTCTATATGTTCTAATTCACTTGATTTTTTTTCACCACAAACAGACGGGAAACACATATGGCATGGATAATATTTTCTTGTCTGAAAGTCGAAAGCTCGACAATTACCTATGTTACATAGAGCCGTAAAACTTTCGTCTGCCAAAGTCCACGATATGTCATAACTAAAGAACTCGCAAGGTACTATAGCTGGATTATCCAAATAAAACTGAGCCAAATTCAACATTTGGTGATAAAACTCCTTTTCCAAATGGCATTTTTTCCAATCTGTCATTAAAGAAAAACGAGAATATATTTGATTGAACCCTTGCGAATGTAAGTACTTTACATTTTCAGCAACATCTAACAACGTTGCTGGTGTGATAACCATATTAAGCCTAACATCCTTCCAGGTCTGAACAAAAAAATCCAAATCAATCTTATCAAAAGAATTAGAGCGATTTATATTATGAGATTTTCTGTTACCATCTAAGCTCAGTTTCAAAGTTATCTTATCTCGATTCTCATACAACCATCTCTTTATTTCACCATGAATCAGCGTACCATTAGTTGTCACACTAAAATGATAATATTCGGGAAATTGTTTCTTCCAAAGAGTTTCACATAATTGTTTTATCTTAGGGAACACTAAAAAAGGTTCACCTCCATGAAGCTTTATCTTAGTTCCATGTTCAGTTTTCTCCATCAACATTTTTTCCAAGATAGAGACCGCTTCATCTACATCAAATTCTATATCATTCTTATTCTTCTCAAAACAATACACACAATTAAGGTTACAACTAAAATTAGTTGAAACATATATTCTCCTACTATATTCTAATGCCGTATTCATGATCGAATTTTTTATTTAGCTAACACATAGGTCCATAAAATCATTCAACTTTATGGACCTACTATGTTCAAATACAATTAACCATACCATTGACCACAAGCCTTTATAATATTAGGCTTTGTATCATGTGGATTAACTCTTGTCTGGTTCTTCTCCAGCCACAACGTTACAGCATCTTGCTGAATCTCCATTTCATTTTTCATCTTGCTATCGCAAGTGGAAAACATTTTTCTACTACTTTTGTCAAACATAATTTTTACTTTTATATAAAACACTTTTATTTTGCTGCATATCCTATAGCTTGCCATACAGTATAGATATGAGTTCCTCCTTTTGGACCTTCTTCCTCACCAGTGCTACTACGCCATCTTAGATTAACTATATGAGTACATCCTAAATATTTAGCCATTGCTTTAATTTCTTCCTCCGCATCATATCTATCTCGGCAAAAACTCGATGATATTTTTTTTACCTTTATTAAACTACGATAGCGACCTCCATTATAGTTATTTGATACAAGCTCTATATCATCATTATCCGCATCTATAGCACGTCTCATATTAGCTACTTTTTTTTCATAAACTCCAGCACATTCCTTACATAATTCATAAAAAACATGAAAACGAAAATAAGAAAATTTGATTGGTTCAGGATATGAAAATGAAGGGTCTACCATCGTCAACAACTCACATGCATGATCATCATATTTAACTTTAACTCTGCATTTTTTGCACATCGGCTTACCACAATTATTACACTTGTGCTCTGAAAAGAAGCCTAAATCTTTATGACAATAATAACATTTCATTTGCTGTACAGTTATTTAAATTACAAAATAATTATCAGACACTACTCGTTTTTCACTTGTTCTATATTTACATTTTTATATCGTTTCACAATTTATGAAAATAGGAAGAAAGGTTATAAATATGCCAACACCAAATAGCATAGATGCGCATATAGGCTTCTTGCACCTCATTGGCTCCATTGTAAAAAGGGGTGGCGGTGTGCTGCATGGTTGTTACTGTCACTACCATATCGGGAGTGAGGACGGTGCCGTTAGAGCGTTTAATACGTTTAGGCTTCACTTGAAACACTTTACTCATAAGCATTGAGTTTTTAGGTTATTACATATTGCTGCTCCTGTTTTTAAGCCGAAACAGCGAATTGTTAGTTTTAATGGTCAAGAGGTTGTACAAACCGAAGGCAGAATCATCAAGCTTGCTTGAATGTTATGCTGAGGTGCAGCCTATCTTATGCAAAGATATTGAATTGTTGTGAACCAAACAAGTTCATACAAGTTCATAAGTAAAAAAGAAGGTGCGAACCCCTACTTTCTTCACTTCCTTGTAAGTTAGGCTCTGGTAAAACCCGTAGAAAAGAAAATGCGAAAGAGGAATCCACACCTATGACGGTGTAGACTCGCTCAAACAGATTCGCGTTCTTTCTACGTTTCAATTTACCAGATTTCAACCTACAGAACTGAATAGTTTGCTCGTGTCCACAAGATATTCTTGTTTCTCTGCATCGTAGCGACTTCAAGCGAGGACTTTAACCTGCCCTGTCGCTAATACATTGACAAATGTAGTAAAAATCTGATGAGCCACCAAACTTTTAACAAGAAATCTTATGGATTCCTCTTATATATCTTATACAGTTTCTTCTATGCTTTTCCATATACGTCGGTAGATACGCTTGTTCAAGCCAAACAATCCACCAAGTGGTAGACATACATGAAATCCTGATGGATATGTATGCCATCCGCCACACTTTGGACATTTCACAGGAGCCGGATATACTGTACACATCCACTCCATATCTGGACCAGTAAACTTGTGTCCGCAAT
>ENA-USZK01000816-USZK01000816.1-human-gut-metagenome-genome-assembly--contig:-NODE-816-length-14807-cov-4.353632_pt1 | contig 14807 bp, 7 predicted proteins | sample MGYA00250043_ERZ773534 | MGnify/ENA primary metagenome ERZ773534 (study PRJEB29103, sample SAMN06112056) | human gut metagenome | biome: human gut; feature: ankylosing spondylitis patient; material... | reverse complement strand
GACTGACCTGAAGCAGGGACGTTATGTGCGCGCCGAACAGCCTAAAAGCAAGGTTACAGACCTGGCATTTGACGCTACTATCCGTGCCGCAGCGCCCTATCAGAGCTTGCGTGAGGACAATGGCTGTGCGCTGAACATTAAGGAGGAGGATTTACGCCAGAAGGTGCGCGAAAAACGCATCGGCAACACCTTCCTGTTTGCTGTGGATACCAGCGGTTCCATGGGTGCACGTGAGCGTATGCGCGCCGTTAAGGGTGCCATTTTCTACATGTTGCAGGAGGCGTACCAAAAGCGTGACCGCGTAGGTATGATTGCTTTCCGTCGTGATAAGGCGGATATGCTGCTGCCGATTACCCGCAGCGTGGACCTGGCGCAGAAGCGTCTGGCAGAAATGCCGACCGGTGGCAAAACGCCGCTGGCAGACGGCTTGGCGCTGTCGCTGCAGACTTTGGCGCGTTTGAACAAGCGTGACAGCGAGCTGGAGCCGATTCTTATCGTCGTAACTGACGGACGCGCAAATGCAGCGCACGAGGGTGAAAAGGATCCTGTGGCTGCAGCAATCGGTATTGCCGAAAAAATCGCCAAGGCTAAAATTACTTCTGTAGTGATTGATACGGAAAGCGATTTTATCAAGCTGGGCCTGGCAAAGAAGGTTGCCGCCGCTATGCAGGCCAATTATTACACGCTGCAGAAGCTGTCTAAGGAAAATATAATTCGTATTGTAAGAAATTTGAATTAAAGATAAGAGTATAGTATACTAATAGATATATTAGCATACAAAGGAGTGGAGCTTTTATGAAAAAACTGCTTATTTTATTAATGACCTTATTTTGCTGTGCAACCGCATTTGCTGCTGATGCAGACAAAAAGCCTGCAACTCAGGAGGGTATGAACTGGGAAATCAGCATGATGCCTAAACCGAGCGAAGAAGAACAGGAGCAGGCACGTTGGTCTATCGTTGTAGAAAATAACGTAGGTATTTATGCTTACGATATGGATTCCCTGACCTTCAGCAAGGTTACTAACGGCCTGCCCGATAAAAATATTATTTCCGTGCTGACGAAAACCGTTTTTACCGATAAGGATATGCTGAAAAAGCTGAATGAAAAATACAAAGCCTCTCTGGCTAAAAAAGAGAAGGTGCAATACTGTGAAATCGTCATGACCTTTAATCTGCAGGATAAAACCTACGGCGTAGAGGTAATGGATGTTTATGGCAGCAAGAAAACTCTGCTGAGCCATCAGGCCAAAGAGCTGAAGTTTGTTCCTGTTCCCGCAGGCAGCTTCGCCGAGGCTATGCTGGAAATCTGCCAGCAGGCAGTAGCTGCTGATGCCCAAGCAGCAACAAAATAATGCTGCGCCCCAATTTTACTCAGGCAAAAAACTATATATTACAACACAAACTCCTTAGTCTGCTTGCTATCTGTGTGATAGGCATTACTTTGACACTGGGCCTCAGGCATCTCTCCAACCAGTCTACGTCAAAAAAAGCAGTAATGAAACCTATTGTGCACACGCAGACAGTAAGCAGACGACCATTGTATAAAAGCATTAATCTTTTTGGACAGCTCAAGGCTAAGGCACAGATTGATATCATCAACAAGTATGCCGGCATCGTCGATGAGATTAATGTGGATTTGGGCAGCAAGGTGCAGGCAGGAGATATTCTGCTGGTGCAGCATCTTGATGATGCCCGCGCCGAAATGCTCAAGGCCAAGGCACGCTATGCCGAGGCCGGAGCCAATGCGGCAACTACGGATGTGAGCTATAACACCAGTCTGATCCGTTATGAGGCAGACTATAAGCTGGCGCAGGTCAACGCAGAGCGTTACCGTAAGCTTTATGCGCAGGGCGCTGTTTCCAAGTCCGAGCTGGACAGTATGGAGCAGATGCTGGCTAATAAAAAGGCGCAGTATGATGCTTTGGCGCAGCAGGAAAGCTATGATGGCACACCGTCGCAGGTTTACCGTCAGGAGCAGATTGCTGCCAGACGCGAGCAGGAGTACATTATTGCGCAAAACAAGTATCACGATCTGATTTTTAAGGCACCACGCGCAGGTATTATTACCTACCGCGATGCAGAAGTGGGTGGCTATGCGCCTGCAGGGAGCAGGCTGCTTACCCTTTTGGATGACAGTGGTTTTACAGTGGACTGCGATATTACAGAGGCCGAGGCTGCTTCTGTGATCGTTGGCACGCAGGTTGAGCTGAAGCTGGAGGCGATTGGCGAAATATGCCGGGGTACTGTTGTTTATGTGAGCCCTGTAAGAAGCAGGGAAACAAACAAATTTACCCTCCGCATCAGGCTGGATGAGCCTGGCTCCAACGTAAAGGCAGGCTTGTTTGCCAAGGGTGAATTGCGTTTTCTGCAAAAGCCATCCACTATATATTTACCTAAAAATGCCGTTCTCGAACGGGATGGCAAATATTTTGTCTATGTGCTGGGCAAGGGTAATAAAGCTCTGAAAAAGCCTGTTACTACCGGTGCAAGTAATAATGAAAGTATTGAAATAGTGCAGGGTGTGAAGATAGGCGAAACGGTTATCCTTGATAATCTTGCGCGTCTGCGTGACGGCATGGTGGTTGAGGTGGCCAAGGAGGAGGCGAAGTAATGAATATTACACGCTTTTCTATTAAACGGCCTATCGGTATCTGCATGATTTACATATTAGTCTGCGTCCTCGGTCTTATCAGCTTCTTTCGCATTGGCGTGGAGCTGTTGCCGGACGTAGACTCTAAATTTATCAGCGTCATTGTCAACTATCCGGGCGCCAGTACGGAATCTGTCGAACAGCAGGTGACGAAGCCGATTGAGGACGAGCTGTCCTCAATTTCGCACTTTAAGCAGGTGCGTTCCGCTACCCGTCCCGGACGTGCGGAGATTTTTGTTGAGCTGGACAGTCAGGCCGATGCTGATATGGTGGCTATCGAGGCAACAAAAAAAGTCAGCCGTATCCGCAAAAATCTGCCGGAGGATATTGATGAGCCTGCAGTGCTCAAGCGTTCTTCCGAAGAATATCCGATTATCCAGATTGCAGCAACGTCTAAGGATAACCTGGACGATATTTTTGCCTTGGCAGACAGCAGCTTTAAGGAGCGCTTGCAGCAGGCAGCCGGCGTAGCCGATGTTGACGTTACCGGCGGACGTGCCAAGGAAATCGCAATCGAGGTTGACAAGGATAAGCTCAATTATTACGGTTTGACTCTGCAGGATATTATTACAGCGGTGCGCAAGGAAAACGTTATTGTTTCTTCCGGCTCTGTCTATACTGATGCTTTGGAAAAAAACGTGCGTCTGCAGGCGCAGTATAAGGCTCCGGAGGAGATTCAGCATCTACAGCTTAAGGGTGCAGGCGGCAGATATATCGAGCTGGGGCAGGTGGCTAACGTGCAGGCCAAGGATAAACGTGCTGTGGCCTATAGCCGTGTTGACGGCAATGAGGCGGTATCGCTGGAGGTTTATAAGGCCAGCGGTGCCAATATCGTCGACACAGCAGACGGCGTGCTGCAGCAGCTGGAAACTCTGCGCAAGGATTATCCTGACTACGTTTTTACTGTTGTCTATGACCAGTCGCATTTCGTGCGCGATTCCCTGAGCAACACGCTAAAAACGCTGCTCGAAGGTCTTGTGACTACAGGACTTGTTTTATATTTGTTCCTGCGTGGCTGGAAGTCCTCTATGGCAGTTATGATTGCTATCCCTACATCGCTGATTGCAACCTTCTTCCTGATGTATCTGGCAGGCTTTACCTTCAATATGATGTCACTTATGGGTATGGCGCTGTGTATCGGTATTCTTGTGGATGACTCCATTGTTGTGTTGGAGAATATCCATCGCTTTCTGGCGATGGGCAAAAGCGCCGACGTGGCAGCGGAGGAAGGACGTAATGAGATTGGTATGGCGGCAATCGCTATGACGCTTTGCGACGTGGTGGTATTTTTGCCGATTGCCTTTATGCAAAGTGCAACAGGCCAGTTCTTCAAGCAGTTTGGCATGACGATTGTTTTTGCTACGCTGATGTCACTTGTTGTATCCTTTACGCTGACGCCGATGCTGGCTTCGCGCTTTTATAAAAACGGTGTGGAGGAGCCTAAGGGCAAGCTGTGGAGCAGGCTGGATGCTTTGGAAGCGCAGACGATTGCCAAATATGATATTCTGCTGCGCAAATGCATAGAAAAGCCGAAGAAGCTGGTGCTGGGAGTGCTGGCAGCCTTCGCGGTGGCAGTGGCGCTGGTGCCGCTCGGTATAGTTGGCTCGGAATACATGCCGCGTACCGACGAAAGCGCGATTCAGGTGAATATTGAGCTGCCTACGGGCTTTAACGCTGACCAAACCAACGAGGCCTTGCTGCTGTTTGAGGATTATTTGGACAAGGTGCCGGAAATCGAGCATTATATGACTAATGTAACGACCACACAGAGCATGGGCAAGCTGGTTATCGCGCTCAAAAGCAGCGATGAGCGCAGCAGGGACGTGTGGCAGGTAGCACAGGGCATCCGCAGCTTTGCCAAGCAGAATCTTGGCGAAATCAAGGTGCGCGTCAATGAGATTCAGTCATCCGTTACCGGTGTTTCGGGCGGTCGCAACCTTGTGCGCTCGCCGGTACAGGTGGAGCTTAAGGGCAGCGATATGGACCAGCTCGTGGCTGATTCCGCAAAGGTAGAGCAGATTTTTGCTTCGACAGCAGGCCTGAAGGATATCAAAAATTCCTATGTTAAAGGCATGCCGGAGCTGAAGGTGACGGTAGACCGCGACAAGCTGAAATATTATCACGCGACAGTCAATGATGTGGCTCAGTCTTTTAACGCCGCTATCGGCGGACGCAGTGCCGGCGTTCTGGCGAACGATGTGCAAAACCATGGCAATGACACCGATATTGCAGTACGCTTTGCCGGTGGCAGTGGCTATGATATTGAAGACGTGCGCGCTATTCCCGTGCAGACAGGCAGAGGAAGCGTCTTTCTTGGCGACCTTGCCGACGTAGAAGAGGGCGTAGGCCCGATTACGATTCGTCGAGTGAACAAGGAGCGCATTATCAACATCCAGTGTAATCTGACGGACAGACCGCTGAATGAGGTAGTTAAGGAGCTGACGCAGAAGCTCAATGCCGCAGGTCTTAAGAGTAGCTATGCTTTTTCCGGTCAGGCGACCACGATGAACGATTCCTTTGCCGAAATGGCTATGGCATTGTCGCTGTCACTTCTGTTGATTTATCTGCTGCTGGCAGTGCTCTATGAATCGGTATTTACTCCGTTCATCCGTATGTTTTCGCTACCGCTGGGCATTATCGGTGCCATCTTCTGTTTGCTGCTGACGCATAATACAATCAATTTGTATTCACTCATCGGCATTTTGGTTATGGATGGTTTGGTAGCGAAAAACGGCACGTTGCTTTTGGACTATACGCTGACGCTGATGCATGAAGGCATGACGGCGAAGGCTGCGGTAATCGAAGCAGGCAAAACGCGTCTGAAGCCTATCTTTATGACAGCAATGACGATGGTGGTGGGCATGCTGCCGACGGCGCTGTCGCTGAGCGCAGGCTCGGAGACGCGCGTGAGCATGGCGTGGGTTATCATCGGCGGTATGATAACATCAACGGTGTTTACTCTGTTGGTGCTGCCGATACTGTTTTTGTGGTTGAAAGAAAAATTTCCTAATCGAATTTAATAATAAATAGGAATATATATTGCGTCGAAACAATTTATATAGTATACTATTTGTAAGTAAGAAGGAGTTCTAAACAATTATAATTTTGTTAGAGCTTTTCTTATATACTATCAGAAGAGCAACTTGCGCCTTTGCTGATTATAAAAGCAAGGGCGCATTTTTTATAGCTATATTGCCGTATAGCTTACAATTTTGCTTGATGCACTTAGTAGCTCGTGGCCATACAAGACTGGACGGGGGAAGGGTGGTCAAAATAAATATTAAGGAGTATGAGTAAAACATGAAGTCAAATTTTTCCAAGGGTATGCTGATGACAGCCCTCGTTACCGGTACTGTTTTATGCAGTAGTGCAGCTGCGTTTGCCGAAGAGCTGCAGGAGTATTCTTTAGACAAGGTTGTTGTAACAGCCACAAGAACAGAAAAGCGTGATGTTGAGGTTCCTGCAACAACTAACGTTATTACAGAACAGGAAATTAAAAATCGCGGTTATGTAAGTGTATTTGATGCGTTGGAGCAGACTGTTGGCATTCAAAGCTATTCCTATACCGGCGGTGAAGGCGATAATGGCAGCTCTACGGGTCGTACTTATATCCGCGGTTTAGACAAAGGCACTTTGGTTTTGTTGAACGGTGCACCTATCAACCTGAACAATTACAATTCAACCGCAGGCATTCCTATCAGTGCCGTAGAAAAAATTGAGGTTGTAAAAGGCTCTAATTCTGTTCTTTATGGCAGTGAAGCTATGGGTGGCGTTATTAACATCATTACCAAAAAAGCCGGAAAAATTAACAACAGCATTAAAGCTGTAGCAGGTAACTATAAAAAGGGTTATGAGGTTGCTTCCAGCGGTGATAAATATATTTTGAGCTTCAGCCGTGACTATTATAAAAAATTTGAGAACTCTTCTATCAACTACAAAGGATTCGATACAGACAGACGTGCTTATACCAAAAATAATCTGTTCGCAAGCGTAAACTTGTCTAAAGATTTTACGCTTAATTATATGCATACGGAAACTAAAAATACCGGTATGACATATCTCAATCCTGACGGAAGCATGAATAAAACTTCTTATAGCTATAATGATGAAAGAGATAATGTAGCTTTACTCTATAACAACGAACAGGATAAGCTCAAATCTAATTTATCCTTTAACAGAAGAAGAATAGACGGCAAGCAATATAAACCTAACGGACAGGTTTCAAGAAGCGGTTCCAGCAGTAATATTGTTCTGTATACCATTAACTATGATATTAACAAGGACTGGACTTTATCCGATAAAGCAACATTGCTGACCGGCGTAACTGCCAACAAAGAGCATTATGAAGAAATTGCCAATAGAAGCAACGCTATTTCCAGAGACAGCCTGGCAGCTTATTTCTCCTGGAATCAAAAATATGATGATAAGTTCTCTACTAATATCGGCGTAAGAGCACATTATGTAAAAAATAATGGCTTTGACGGCGCACACAACGTATATCTGCCACAATTACAGACCTTATATAAACTGAATGAAAATACCAGCTGGTATATTAACGTTGGCAAGGCCTTTGAAATGCCGGCAATCAATTCCAGATACTCCAGAAGCAAAACGGGTTCTAATGGTGCGTTGAAGCCTCAGGAGGGCTGGACCTATGAAACCGGCTTGAAGAAGATTACCGATACATCCTCCAGCAAATTAGCTGTGTTCACAATGAGAATGGATGATAAGTTTGCCTGGAAAAAATATAATCAATTAGGCATTACTCCTCCGGCAGGAGTTGATCCAGACACCTATATTCAGGTAAATCTTGGCGAATTTAAAAACACCGGTGTTGAATTCGAATATGATAAAGTAATCGGAGAACATTGGAGATACAATTTAGGTGCAACCTATCAGGATCCTTTGGCTAAAGATGCCGGCAAGTGGACTCAGCAATCCTCCAGATACCAATTTACTGCAGGCGCTAAGTACAATTACAGCAAGCTTGGCGTCGGTGTAAACCTTTATTATTTGGGTGATAGAGAGGATGCATCCTACGGCAGCCTGCATAAGCTGAAAAACATTATTAAGTTGAATTCTGTTATTAACTATGATCCTGACAAAAATAACAGTATTACCTTGAATCTTTACAACCTCTTAGACAGAGATAATTCGATCAATGTCAGTGAAAATCTGGATAAACCGTTCAACTGGACTTTGTCCTACGAATATCACTTCTAATTACTTGATTCTCCCCAAGGTGGCGCAAAATGCGTCACCTTTTTTAAAAAGATTGCTTTAAACATAGGTAATACTATTGGTAAAGTAATATTCGTTTAAATTTGAAAGGGAAAATATGTATCGCTTAATCCTTATGCTTGTTATAGCCTGTATTCTTTCCGGATGCGCAACAGAAAACTTTGGCCAATCTGTGAAGCTTGCAGACAAAGATAACGCAATCGTTGTAACGGACGATACCGGTTATCAGGTAAAACTAAAGAAGAAGCCGGAAAAAATTATGACCAACAATATTTATCTTGATAACATCCTTTTGGGATTAGTGGAGCCTGAAAAAATGCTGTCTGTATCTAAAAATATGGATAACTCGGCAAAATCGTTTGGCAATATGGTAAGTTCATTGGTCGAAAATAAGATTACAAATCCGGGATTGGAAGCAGTTCTGGCTTTAAAGCCGGATATATTCATTGTTAATGAGGTAATTGGTGCAGATAAAATTCAGTCTTATCGTGATATGGGGATACCTGTTTATGTTGTAAGGTTGTCTACAAATATAGAAGAAGTCAAAAATGAAATTATCAAGCTTTCCCGGCTAGTAGGTGAAGAGCAGCGTGGTAAGATTTTAGTCAAAAAAATGAACGATAAACTGGAGAGGATTGAACGCAATATACCACAAGAGCTTCATTACAGTAAAAGTACTGTTCTTGTATCAGCCAATTACGCGTCCTATGGAGGCAAGGGTTGCATGTATGATGATATCTGCAAGCATGCCAAGATAAGAAACGGTATTGCAGATTTGGGAATGAATACCGGGCAAACAGTCAATAAAGAGGTCATGATAGAGATAAATCCGGATTTCTTCTTTCTTGCAAAGCCATGGAAGGATAATAAGGCTAAGGATGAGAAATTGCTGGGTGAGTTTTTAGCTGATAAGAGCTTAGAAAATTTGCGAGCGCTAAAAAACGGGAATGTAGCTCTGCTTGATGAAAAATACATTTTTATCGGTCATCAGAATTGCGTGTGGTCGGTGCAGAAGCTGGCACATTTGGTTTATGGTGACTGTGTTATTTTAGAGCCGGAGGAGTTTTTGAAAGGGTTTTGATAATTAAGCATAAAAACATCATGATTAATTACATTTACAGCCTTGAATAGTAACTGAAAAAGCGGTGCGTTAGTGCCGCTTTTTTTCTTGTGATTTTCTATGAAAAAATCATGAAGATTAAGTGGATAAATGGTTTGAAATGATATATAATATTAGCTAGATGAGTTGATATACAGACATTATTTCGTCTATTGTGAAGCCGCCGGCATATGACCATGAAAGACTGGATATGCAGGGACTTTTCGATAAATATTTTTAATAGGAGTATGAGTAAACATGAAGAGTAATTTTTCCAAGGGTTTATTGATGACGGCCCTCATTACCGGTAGTGTAATGTGGGGGGGGACGAACGTATTTGCAGAAGAGCTGCAGGAGTATACGCTTGACCAGATGGTTGTAACGGCAACAAGAACCGAAGCAAGAGAATTAGAAGTTCCTGCTGCTGTCAGTGTTATCAATGCTAAAGAAATCGAGAACAGCGGCGCCAAAACTGCTTATGAGGTTATTGAACGTCAGGTTGGCTTTACCAACAATGCTTATGGCCCCGGCGGTCGTGAATTCGGCGGCAGCTCTACCAGAACTGTTCTGCGTGGCCTTGATAAGGGCACCTTGGTAATGGTTAACGGCGCTCCGATTAACATGATGAACTACAACAGCATGGAGGGTATTCCTGTAGAGGCTGTTGAGAAAATCGAAATTGTCCGCGGTGCTCAGTCTGTACTTTACGGTGCGGAAGCAACCGGCGGTGTAATTAATATTATTACCAAGAAAGACGGCAATCGCACTACTATTTCCGTAGGTGCCGGCAACTATGATAAAAAATGGGGTTTATTCAGCTCCGGTAAAGGATATACAGTTGCTGTCAGCAAGGATTATCTTGGTGATGTAGACCAGACTAATAAGGTTTTTGAAAAATCTACCAGAAAATGGAAATATCGTGACAGCAGCAAGGATAATGCTTTTGTAAGCTTATCTCCTACCGATAAATTGAGCTTTAACTTTGCTCATACCGAGGGCAATTATTACAGAGATTCCTATACCGTGAAAAACGGTGTAGAAACCGGTGCCGGCACAGCTTACTATTACAAAGACAGACGTGATAATGTAAGCGCAATCTATAATGATAAGGATAATCAGTTCAAGACAATCGTTTCTTATAATAAACGTGTAGTTTCTCCTTACCAGGCAACTCTTAAAGGCTTTGTATATGGACCTAATAAACGTGCTACATCCTCTGACTGGAATCTGAATACTTTAACTTGGGATACCCAGAAAGCATGGAACTTACGCGATGATAAGGATACCTTGGTTCTTGGTATGACTATTTCTAAAGAAGAAGCAGAAGACAGAAGCAAGCATAAGCAGGGCGATCGTAAGAATTACGGCTTATATGCATCCTATAAATATGCATTTTCCGATAAATTTGATGTAACTGCCGGTATTCGCGGTCAGCATATTAGCGAGGATTATATCAAAGGTCAGAATAAGACCAAGAGCCATAACGAATTTGTTCCTCAAATTCAGGCATTGTATAAGCTCAGCGATAATATTTCCTGGTATGCTAATGCTGCCAAATCCTATCAGCTGCCGCCTCTGAACCAATTCTTCTCTTATCCGGGCAGAAGTGTTGATGATTTAAAACCGCAAGAGGGCTGGACCTATGAAACCGGTATCAAGCACATCACCGACACCGCATCCGTAAAGGCCGGCGTATATCATATGGATATAGACGCTAAGTTTGATTGGGTTGATATCGGATTGCCGGATAAAGTTCTGAAGAATGTCGGCAAATTCAAAAATGATGGTCTGGAAATCGAATACAAAAAGCATCTGAGCAATCAGTTCAGCTATAATTTAGGCGCTGCTTTCTCCAATCCTAAAACTAAAGAAGAAGGCACGAATTTCTACAAGCAATCTGATGCTAAGCTGCAATTGACGGCCGGTATTGATTATACTGTCGGTAAACTGTCCAGCAACTTGAACTTCCTGTATTTGGGCAAACGTGAAAGCTCCTATTATAACAGCTTAGGCTCTAAAGGCAGCGATCACAGCATTCCGCACAGAAGTCTGTTGAATGCTAACTTCACCTATAAAGCTGATGAGCATCATTCCGCATCCCTGACCTTGAATAATCTCCTTGACAGAGATGATACTATCAACAAGTATGAAAACTGGGGTATGCCGTTTAACTGGATGCTGACCTATAACTATACCTTCTAATTTAATAAAACAGCTGAGGCGGTGCGTAAGCGCCGCCTTTTTTGTTTGTAAAAATTTTCATAAAACTCTTGCGTATAGCGTAGCTATATGGTTTAAAATAAGATATAATGTTAACTAGATGAGTTGGTGTATAAATACTATTTTGTCTATTGTGAAGCCAGTGCATATGACCATGAAAGATTGGATGTGTGAGGGCTTTTCAATAAATATTTTTAATAGGAGTATGAGTAAATATGAAGATGAAAAAAGGCTTATTGATGACGGCGTTGATTACCGGTACTTTGATGAGCAGTGCAGCTGCTTTTGCCGAGGAACTGCAGGAGTACACTCTTGACCAGATGGTTGTAACTGCAACCCGCTATGAGAAAAGAGATGTAGAGGTTGCAGCTTCTACCGAGATTCTTGATACTAAAAAACTTGAGCAGACAGGTGCGACGAACTTATATGACGCACTGAAATTCGGTGCAGGTCTGGACGCACATCAGTATGGTCCGGCAGGCAGCTCTATGGGTAATATGACCAGTAAAATTGTTATGCGTGGTAACGCCAACGGTACGCTGGTCCTTGTTAATGGCATTCCGTTAAATACTCGCGGAACATATGATTTGACAGATATTCCTGTTGAGAATATTGAACGTGTTGAAATTGTCCGTGGCGGCGGTTCTGTACTTTATGGCAGTGAAGCAACCGGCGGTGTAATCAATATTATTACTAAGAAAACTAAACAGAATTATGTTAAAGCTGCTGTAGGTAACGACGGCCGTCAGGAATATAACGGCAGCTTCCAGGCTGAAGGCTTTGGCTTTGGCTATAAATATACCAAAGTAGGCACTACTGAAAATGTTGCCAGTGATGGCAGAGATTGGAAAGGTCCTGAAAATAACAATTTTGATTTAAGCTATCAGATTAATGACAGATTGCTGTTTACTGCAGGTCACAATGATTCTAAGTATCATTACATTACCGAAGGTAAAAAGGCTACCGATATCAAACAACATGTTAAACGTAACAATCTTCAATTAGCTTATGATGATAACGGCTTCAAGGCAACAGCTTATTATGTTGACAGAAACCGTGAAAAAGATGCCATTACCTTGAAAACCGGCAAATTAGCTTACGATGAAGAAAATAACAAAAACTTTGGCTTGGATTTACAGAAAACCTGGAATCTGAATGACGGCGATGTAGCATTGGTTGGTGCTAACTATAAGGCAGAACAATATACACCGTATGAACAAGCTATGCAGAGCAGAAATAACTATTCTGTTTATGCTTCCTACGAAAAACAATTTGATGAGAAGAATACACTTGCATTAAGTGCGCGTGAATCCTGGACAACCGGTGCACCTAATGATTATAACAATACCAACTTCAGCGGACAGGTTCAGTATACACATAAATTAGCAGAAGATACTAATCTGTATGCCAGCATTGGCCAATCCTATAAGATGCCTGATTTACACCAGATTTATAAGACTAAAGCCGGCGCTGACTTAAAAGCTCAAACTGGTATGCATTATGAGTTAGGCTTGAAGAAGGATTTTGACGATTTTAGAAAAGCAAGAATTGCTTTATTCTCTTATAAAGTAAAAGACAATATTACAGCTAAGTATGACGAAAAACTTGGTGATTTTACTTATGAAAACGAAGATTTGAAGAATACCGGCATCGAGGCTGAATACTCCTTAAGTGCTGACAAAGGCTTCGGTTACAGCTTATCTGCTTCCTACACGGATGTTCACGCCGTTTTCGCCGAGCTTGGCGAAAATCTTACCGGAAACGCCGGGACGGTACGCCATCTTGCGGCCGACGGCGGCGACAATGGCGATATGCTCCGTTACGGTTATCTTATTCGGCTGCACTTCCTTTTGCAGCTCGCCCAGCATTTCGTAGAGCGAGCGGGACACCTTGTCGGACGAGACGACGAGCGAGACGTTGTCGATGCCGGACGGGAGGTACTCGACGTTGACCTCGTGCTTGGCGAGCACGTTGAGAATTTTCAGGAGAGAGCCCGGTTCGCTCGACATGCCGGTCTTGGCGATGGTGATGATGGAAAAGCCCTTCTTGCCGGCGATGCCGGTGATGAAGCCGCCCTCTTCCATCTCGTCGCCGATGGACTCCAAGATCATCGTGCCGGGATGGTCGGGCGCGTTGGTGTTGCGGATGTTGAGCGGGATGTTCTTCTCACGCACGGGGAAGATCGTGCCCTCGTGCAGGACCTGCGCGCCGATGTAGCTCAGCTCGCGCAGCTCGCTGTAGGTCACGCGGCGGATGGGCTCGGGATCGTCGACGATGCGCGGGTCGGCCATCAGAATGCCGGAGACGTCCGTCCAGTTCTCATATACGTCCGCGCCGAGAGCAGCCGCCGCGAGCGCGCCGGTGATGTCGCTGCCGCCGCGGGAGAACGTGCGGATGTGCCCGTCGGGCATCACGCCATAGAAACCGGGGATGACGACCCTGCGGTCCTCGGCGAGGGAGCGCAGCGCCGCGTAGGACGCGTCCTGATCGACGGTGCCGTCGAACTTGAACTTGATCCAGCGGGCCGCGTCGACGAACTCATAGCCGAGGTATTCGGCCATCAGCCGTGCGGAGAAGTATTCGCCGCGCGAGGCGAGCTCATCCTGGCTGATGCCATTTTTCATCTTGTCCCACAGCGCGTCGAACTCTTTGTCGAGGCTGATGTGCAGGCTGCACTCGGCGATGATCTCGTTGTAGCGGTCGCGGATCATGGCGAAGATGTCCTCGCACGAAACGCCGTACTTGATGTGCGCGGCGCAGAGATAGAGAAGATCGGTGATCTTATGGTCGCCGGAGAAGCGCTTACCCGGCGCGGAGACGATGACCACGCGGCGGGCGGGATCGGCCTCCACAATGGATTTGACCTTGGCGAACTGGCGGGCGTCGGCAAGCGACGAACCGCCGAATTTCAAAACTTTGAGCATGGAGTTTATTCCTCTTCGGCCGCGTAGCGCGCAAGCAGCGCGTGCGGGTCGTCCTTTCGGTAAGATTCATAGGCGTCGAACGCCTCGCGGGCGCTGCTCTCGCGGGTAAAGTATTCGCCCATGCAGCGGAACAGCCACTTGCACTGCGTGCCGGAGAGGTTCACCGAGCAGGGGGGGAAAGAGTCAGCATAGAAGCTGCGGCAGCCGTCGGCGACGTCGAGACAGTCGCGCAGCACGTTCGAGCCGGTCGGGTAGCCGCCTGCGCCCGCGCCGGAAAAGCTCTGCTTGCCAAAACGCGATGCGAACAGCGTGACGAGGTTGCCGGTGCCGTCGGTGTGCGCCTCGGGCGCGGAGGAGGGGAAAAGCGTCGGGCAGACGAACGCGGCCACGGCACGGCCGTTTTTCTCCGCTCGGGCAATGAGCTTGTAGGTCAGGCCCTCGTCCTTCGCCTTGGCAATGTCGCCCGCGGTGATGGACGAAATGCCGACGCAGGGAATGTCCTCTTCCCTGACATTGACGCCGAAGGCAAGGTCGGCGGAGAGGACGAGCTTGCGGCGCGCGTCCAGCCCCTCGACGTCCGCGGTGGGGTCGGCCTCGGCGTAGCCGAGCTCCTGTGCCTTGCGGAGGGCGGGCGCATAGTCCGCGCCGGAGTTCGTCATGGCGGAGAGCATA
>ENA-USZK01000815-USZK01000815.1-human-gut-metagenome-genome-assembly--contig:-NODE-815-length-14809-cov-5.091298_pt1 | contig 14809 bp, 13 predicted proteins | sample MGYA00250043_ERZ773534 | MGnify/ENA primary metagenome ERZ773534 (study PRJEB29103, sample SAMN06112056) | human gut metagenome | biome: human gut; feature: ankylosing spondylitis patient; material... | reverse complement strand
AAATCCGTCCCTTCTGCCAAATCCCAAAGACTCCCAGACCATGCCGTTAACCAGCCATTTCATTGTCCATAAAAAATTCCGCATTGAGATTCAAGCAAAATTCAATCTTTCCATGGTACCGTAGAAAGAAAGGAAAATTATTCCTACAATACCTATTGACATGATAGGAATTAAGGGGTATGATAAACGAAAGTCAAGGGAGGCGGGAGCATGAAGCGAAAATTATTTTCAATGGTAAAGAAAATAGCGGTACTGTCCATGGCGGCAATTCTGTTGATTGGATGTACCGGATGCGGAAGCAAAAAGAGTCATGTACGGACAATCACCAACGTCTCCTACGATCCGACAAGAGAATTTTATGAAGCATATAATCCTCTGTTTGAGAAATATTATAAGGAAAAAACGGGAAAAGAAGTGAATATTATTCAATCCCACGGAGGTTCCGGTGCACAGGCGCGTTCCGTCGTGGAGGGATGTAACGCCGATGTCGTGACACTGGCACTTGAGCATGATATCACACTGATCGAGCAGACCGGACTGATTGAAAAAGGCTGGGAACAGGAATTTGCCGATGACAGTTCCCCATACACTTCGACGATTGTTTTCCTCGTTCGGAAAGGCAATCCGAAACAGATCAAAGACTGGGACGATCTGGTGAACAAAAAGGTTGAGATCATCACTCCGGACCCGAAGAGCAGTGGTGGTGCCTGCTGGAACTTTTTAGCAGCACTTTCCTATATAAAGGAGCAGACCAGTGATGAGAATAAGCAGAAAGCATTTCTGCAGAAACTTTACTCGCAGGTTTCCGTCATGGATTCCGGAGCACGCGGTTCCACTACCACATTTGTGGAAAACCAGAAAGGGGATGTACTGATCGCGTGGGAAAATGAGGCAATTACCACGATGAAAAGTTATCCGGATGAATATGAGATGATTACGCCGAGTGTCAGTATTCTGGCACAGCCGAGTGTGGCGATTGTGGATGACAACGCAGATGCCAATGGCACGCAGGAAGTGAGCCGCGAGTACCTGAATTATCTGTACACCGATGATGCGCAGCGGCTGGCGGCAGAGTATGGTTACCGTCCGAGCAATGAATCAATTCTGAAGGAATTTTCCGACCGTTTTGACCTGAATGTGAAATTATATACGATCAAAGATTACGGCGGCTGGAACGAAACATATAAGAACTATTTTGACGATGGAGCAATGTTTGATGAAATCTACGGCAACGAATAAGACAAAAAAAGTACGTGTGATACCGGGGTATCACCTCACATTGGGAATTACAGTGACAATGCTTTCCCTGATTGTGCTGATCCCGCTGGCATCCGTAATGGTTTCCGCATTAAAACTGCGTCCGGCAGAGTTCTGGTCCCTGATCACGAAGCCGACCGTGCGGCATGCATTTGCGACCAGCATCGGATGTTCGTTTATTGCGGCACTTATAAACAGTGTGTTCGGTGTGATCATTGCCTGGGTGCTTGTAAGATATGAGTTTCCGGGAAAACGTATCCTCGATGGCTGTATTGAGCTTCCGTTTGCACTGCCGACTTCGGTAGCAGGTATCACACTTTCTAAAATGTATTCCGAAAACGGAATCCTCGGGACTCCGCTTGCAAAACTTGGCATCAAAGTATCCTACACACATCTGGGACTGGTCATTGCACTGGTGTTTGTCGGAATTCCGTTTGTCATCCGTGCCGTGCAGCCGGTACTCGAAAAACTTGACGGACAGTATGAAGAAGCAGCATTTATGCTTGGAGCCAATCGGTTTCAGACTTTCCGCAGAGTGCTTCTGCCGGAGATGATGCCCCCGGTTTTAACCGGATTTGGGCTTGCCTTTGCCAGAGGGATTGGTGAGTACGGAAGTGTCATTTACATATCCGGAAACAGTGCAAGGGAACATACGCAGGTGATCTCCTATGTGATCATGCAGAAGCTTGGGTATATTGATTATGCGAGTGCCACGGCAATCGCGCTGGTAATGTTGATTTTATCGTTTGTTTTACTGCTTGCTGTGAATATCGTACAGATGAAACAGGCAGCCAGAACCAACAATGTGTAAGTACAACGGGAAACCAGCCAGTTTGTTTTAAGAAAGGAAGTTCGTTTTTATGGAACAAAAGAAAAGTACGAAATACATCTTAATAGCCATCAGCGTTCTTTTCATATTTGTTATGCTGATTCTTCCCCTGTTTTCGATTCTCTTCAGTGCATTGAAAGAAGGATTTGCTTTTTACATACAGGCGGTCACAACCGAATATGTGCGTTCGGCTCTTTTGGTTACATTGCTTGCAACTGTGATCGCGGTAATTGTCAATACGTTTTTTGGAATCGTGGCGGCATGGCTTTTAACGAAGTTTTCCTTCCGTGGGAAACAGGTGCTTGCCACGCTGATCGATATCCCGTTTTCGATCTCTCCCGTCATTGTAGGTCTTGCCTTTTTTTTGATCTTTGGACGACTCGGCTGGACGTATCCGGCAATCCGGGCGATCAACCAGTTTTTCGGAACAAACATCCGCATTACGTTTGCGTTACCGGGTGTGGTGCTTGCCACAATTTTTGTCACTTTCCCGTTTGTATCGCGTGAGATCATCCCGATCTTAAATGCACAGGGCAAAGACGAAGAAGAGGCTGCAGCATTGATGGGAGCCGGGGGATTTACGATTTTCCGGAAAATTACCCTTCCCCAGATGAAATGGGGACTGATCTATGGTATCATTTTATGTACGGCGCGTGCGTTAGGCGAGTTTGGAGCAGTCAATGCACTCTCAAAGACCAGAGGGCAGACATTTACCCTGCCGCTGGAGATTGATGCCTTATATATGTCGGGGACTTACACGGTCCAGAACAAGCAGCATTTTGCCGGATGCCAGAAAATCATCCAGACGCTTGCTGCGCATTTCACATACGGCAATAATTCCCTGCGGCGTTTCGGTATCGGCAATTTTTTTCAGTACCTTGTCGCTCACGCAGACGAGCTTAATTTGCTTGGCCGCAGCCTCTTCCAGCACGGCGCGGGTGCGGTCATCCTCAATCGCAGTATAAAAAATGCTCTGCACGGCGCCGTAACGCACTGCCTCTTCCACAGTACGCAGGCCTTCCGCCAAGAACAGGCCCTGTTGCTGACGATATTTCTTCTGCTTCAGCTCCGCTGCAGCCTTCACCATTGGGTTTTGCAATCCGGTAAGTTCCATCTTGTTTCTCCTCTATACGTAGTCACATTACTTTTCTACTATTATACTAATATATTTAAGCCAACGTCAATCAGCCGTTTATTATAATGAAAAAAGCTGTAAAAAGAACGACGCTGGTAATAATCGTCAATGAATTGAACAGGCTGGCCAGCTGTACATTTGCTCCCAGCTTCTCCACAAAAATCGGGCCGATAATCGTGCAGGGTGCCATAAACGCCAGCGCAATCACATAATTTATCTCCTGCTTGAAAGGCGCCAGATAAATAAAAGCAGCAGCGCACAAGAGCGATATTGCATAACGCACGCTGAACAGCTCCTTGACATAGCCCATTGCCTTCTTATCCAGCTTGATTTCAAACATCATACCAATCATCAGCATACTTAAAAACGGATTGCCTGTGCCCACAATCTCTGTAAACGTATACACGCTCTTAGGGAAGTGGAATCCTGCCAGCGACAGCACCAACATACTGATATAAACAACAAACGGCACCGAATGCAGCAGCTTTTGCACAATATTCTTCATGCTGAATTTGTCCTTGCGTCCGTCCGCATAACCGATGCAGGAGGCCGTCAGCGCGTAGGTCATACCTGTACACATAATGGAATTGCCCACGTCGAACATACACAGACCGACTACGGCAAAGGGCGTTAAAAAGGCCTGCGCAAACGGCAGCGTAAAGCAGCCTATATTATAGCCGGCGAGGCTGAAGATATAGAAAATCTTGGTGGCTGGCGTATCTCCGCGCGTCAGCATCAAGGATACAAACAGCATCATTAGATTGCCGAATAAGCCTAAAAATACGGCAACAATCAGGGAAAAATCCATCTCAAAATGTGCAAAGCTGTTGATTACGGCACAGGGCAGCGTAATATTCAAAACAATTTTGCTTATAACCTGATAGTCGGTCGGTGAAAAAAAGCCGCGGCGTTTGCAGATATAGCCTATAAGTATGATGAGCACAAAGGCCAAGGCTTTACTTAAAACTACTAACATAAAACTAAACCCCTCACAAATTACAAAAAAACCTGCTCCCGTGCGCACACAGGAGCAGGCTCAGACCAGCGCCTACGCACCAGTCAGTATTTACTTTTCTCTTACAGAGCAGCTTTAGCAGCTTCTACCAGCTTAGCGAAAGCAGCAGAGTCATAGATAGCCATGTCAGCCATAACTTTGCGGTTCATTTCGATGCCAGCTTTGGTCAGGCCGCAGATGAAACGGCTGTAGCTCAGGCCGTTAGCACGGGTAGCAGCGTTGATACGAGCGATCCACAGACGACGGAACTCGCGTTTTTTAGCGCGACGGTCACGACGAGCATAGGACAGAGCTTTCATTACCAGCTCGTTAGCTTTTTTGAATTGTTTGCTGCGGGAACCATAGTAACCTTTAGCCAGTTTCAGAATGTGTTTATGACGACGATGAGCGGTTACGCCCACTTTAACTCTTGCCATTGTTAGTATCCTCCTTTAAATCTCTTAATTATGCGTACGGGAGCATTTTTGCTACATGCTCTTTGTCAGTCTTGTGCACCAGAGCTGCTTTACGCAGGTTTCTCTTACGTGCAGGAGATTTATGTTCGAGAATGTGGCTCTTGAAGTTTTTAAAATGTTTGAATTCACCAGAAGCGGTTTTTTTGAAGCGCTTTGCAGCAGCTCTACGGGTTTTCATTTTCGGCATTGTGATTTCCTCCTCTATTATTTAGCAGGTTTTGGCGCAACAATCATAATCATGTTTTTGCCTTCTAATTTTGGAACTCTTTCTACGACGGCAATTTCTTTCAACTGCTGTGCCATGCGATTCAGCAGCACCTCGCCAAGCTCAGGATGAGACAGTTCGCGGCCACGGAACATGATGGTAACTTTTACCTTATCGCCATCTTCCAGGAAACGTACTGCATTCTTATACTTAACATTGAAGTCGTGGTCCTCGATACCGGGACGCAGCTTAACTTCTTTAATGTCGAAGGTCTTTTGTTTCTTACGAGCTTCTTTTTCGCGTTTTTGCTGCTCGTAACGATACTTGCCATAATCCATAATCCGGCACACAGGCGGTTTTGCTGTCGGAGCAATTTCGACTAAGTCCAGATGATTTTCTAATGCAAGCTTCAGAGCGTCACGGCTGGACATAATGCCAAGCTGTTCGCCCCCATTGGCAATAACACGCACTTCACGCGCACGAATTTCTTCGTTAATACGCAAGCTTTCCTTACTTATAACAATTCACCTCCATGAACCTCAGATAAGCAATTACTGCTTATAAAATCTGTAACATATCAGATATAAGCAAAACAAAAAAGCGGGCAGAACAAATTCCACCCGCATGAATATCATATCCAACCCTGTCGAGCGTTTGCCGCAAGGTGAGAAGCGAGTGGCTTCTGCTTTGTTACTAGAATATGATAACACATAGCCTGATAAGTGTCAAGCTTTTTACAGTTTTTATTTAAAAAGATTTTTGATTTTATTGAAGAAGCTCTTTTCCTCGGGGCTGATATTATCCTTGCTGATTTCACCGAAGCTGCGCAGTGCTTCCTTCTGCTTTTCGTTCAGCTTAGTCGGCACAACTACCTTAATGCGAACCAGCTGATCACCGCGCTGACCGCCGCGCAGGCTGGGAATACCCTTCCCCTTCAGGCGCAGCACCTTACCGGGCTGAGTGCCTTCGGGAACCTTCACGGTTACCTGACCATCCAGCGTAGGAACCTTGATCTCAGCGCCCAGGGTTGCCTGTACGATATTGACAGGTACCTCGCACAGAACAGTAGTGCCATCACGTTCAAAGAACTTGTGTGGCTTCACGTACAGATATACGTAAAGATCACCGCTCTGACCGCCCTTAGCACCGGCCTCGCCCTCGCCGCTTACGCGCAGACGGGAGCCGTTATCTACACCTGCAGGGATTTTTACCTTCAGGCGTTTATTCTTCTTCACAGTACCCTTGCCGCGGCATTCCTTGCAGGGGTTGGAAATAATCTTGCCCTCGCCGTGGCACTTGGAGCACGGACGCTCATTTACCATCTGACCGAACATGGTGTTCTGGGTGAAGCGTACATAGCCGGAGCCGTGACATTCAGGACAGGTTTCAACCTTGGAGCCGGGTTCTGCACCATCACCGTGGCAATGGTCGCAGGTTTCGTCGCGATACAGATTGATTTCCTTCTCTACGCCGAAAGCTGCTTCTTCAAAGGTAATTTCCATATCAAAGCGCAAATCCGCACCGCGCTGCGAGCCCGCTTCGCGGCCGCCGCGACTGCGTCCCTGGCCGCCGAAGAACATATCAAAAATATCATCCATGCCTCCGCCGCCAAAACCACCGAAGCCGCCGCCGAACGGATTACCGCCGGCACCGCCGGCAGTCTGCGCCTGTTCGAAGGCATCAGGGCCAAGCTGGTCATACTGCTGGCGCTTCTGCTCATCGGAAAGGACGCTGTAAGCCTCATTGGCTTCCTTGAATTTGTTCATGGCTTCTTCGTTGCCCTTATTGCGGTCAGGATGATATTTCAGGGCCAGTTTACGGAATGCTTTTTTTATTTCGTCCTGGGAAGCGGTTTTGCTTACTCCCAGTACCTCATAATAATCTCTCTTAGCCAAAACAGGCGCCTCCTAAAACTTTTCTAACGAATATTATTTAAGCATATAATGCCCAGATGCATGATGGCGGTTGCCACAGCAGCTGGGCACTAATATTATATTACTTTTTTACGTCTGTATCAACAGCACAGATGGTGCCTTATCGACAGCCTTATTTCTTGTCGTCGTCAACAACTTCCGCATCTACAACATCGTCATCGGCTTTTTTAGCACCTTGAGCACCCTGAGCACCTGCAGCGCCTTGTGCGCCTGCAGCACCCTCTTGTGCCTGAGTTTCTTTGTAAAGCTCAGCGCTCAGCTCGTACAGCGGTTTGGTCAGAGCTTCGGTATCAGCTTTAATCTTGTCGAGATCGTCACCCTTCATGGTTTCTTTCAGGGTGTCAACTGCAGCTTTAACTTTAGCGATTAATTCGTCTTTGCCTTTGCCTTCCATGTCTTTCATGGTCTTTTCAGCCTGATAGCACATGTTGTCGGCCTGGTTGCGAACTTCTACGCCTTCCTTACGTTTCTTATCAGCTTCAGCGTTAGCTTCTGCTTCTTTAACCATTCTGTCTACTTCGTCCTTATCCAGGGTGCCGGAGGAGGTAATGGTAATTTTTTGTTCTTTGCCGGTGCCAAGGTCTTTAGCGCTTACGTTAACGATACCGTTAGCATCGATGTCGAAGGAAACTTCGATTTTAGGAATTCCACGCGGTGCAGCCGGGATGCCGGACAGCTCGAAGCGGCCCAGAGTTTTGTTGTCTGCAGCCATTTCACGTTCGCCTTGCAGAACATGGATATCAACGGAAGGCTGGTTATCTGCAGCGGTAGAGAATACCTGTTTCTTAGAGGTCGGGATAGTGGTGTTACGGTCGATAATCTTGGTGAATACACCGCCGAGGGTTTCAATACCCAGGGACAACGGAGTTACATCCAGCAGCAGTACGTTGCCGGTACCTTCTTCACCGGAGAGAACGCCGGCCTGGATAGCAGCACCTACTGCAACGCATTCATCCGGGTTAACTCCTTTGTAAGGCTCTTTGCCCATGAATGCTTTGATAGCAGCCTGTACAGCCGGGATACGGGAAGAACCGCCAACCAGGATTACCTTACTGATATCGTTTGTGGAAAGACCTGCATCGCTCATAGCCTGACGAACAGGGCCCATGGTGCGTTCAACCAGATCTGCAGTCATAGCTTCGAATTTAGCACGGGTCAGGTCCATATCCAGATGTTTCGGGCCGTCAGCACCTGCAGTGATGAACGGCAGGTTGATGTTGGTGCTCATAACGCCGGACAATTCAATTTTAGCTTTTTCAGCAGCCTCACGCAGACGCTGCATAGCCATACGGTCGGTAGAAAGGTCAATGCCTTCAGCTTTTTTGAATTCGTCAACCATCCAGTCCATGATTTTCTTATCGAAGTCATCGCCGCCCAGATGAGTATCACCGTTGGTTGCTTTTACTTCGAATACGCCGTCGCCGACATCCAGAATGGATACATCGAAGGTGCCGCCGCCGAGGTCGTATACCATGATGGTATGGTCGTCGGTTTTATCAATACCGTATGCCAGAGAAGCAGCGGTAGGCTCGTTGACGATACGCAGAACCTCGAGGCCTGCAATCTTGCCTGCGTCTTTAGTAGCCTGACGTTGGCTGTCATTGAAGTATGCCGGAACAGTGATAACTGCCTGGGATACGGTTTCGCCCAGATAAGCTTCTGCATCAGCTTTCAGTTTTTGCAGAATCATTGCGGAAATTTCTTCCGGGGAATATTTTTTGTCGTCGATAGTTACTCTGTAAGAGCCTTCGCCCATGTGACGTTTGATGGAGCTGATGGTTCTGTCAGGGTTGGAAACTGCCTGACGTTTTGCCAGCTGACCAACAAGACGCTCGCCGTTTTTAGCAAAGCCTACAACAGACGGGGTTAAGCGGCTGCCTTCCTGGTTAGTGATGACGGTAGGTTCGCCGCCTTCCATAACTGCAACAACACTATTAGTAGTACCTAAGTCAATACCAATTACTTTAGCCATGATTTTTATCCTCCTGATTACTATCCTTCGGTGATGCGGCAGCTGCCGCATTTTTCCCGAATCGATGTGATATATTTTTTAAATTTATTGTGAAGAGCACGCCAGCTTTATTCGTTGGTGTTTACTCTTACCTTACTGTGACGGATAACCTTGTCACCCAGCTTATAGCCTTTTTCGAAAACCATATCTACGATTTCATCATCCAGCTCCGGATTATGACCGCGCATTACAGCTTCGTGGATGTTCGGGTCAAACTTGGCATTTTGAGCTTCGATTTCTTCTACCTTCAGATCCTTGAAGGCATCTTCAAACTGACGGCGGATTTTTTTCATACCGTCGACAACTGCATCCACATTATCGCCCTTTTCGACGCTTGCTTCAGCACGCTCAAAATTATCTAAAACCTTTAAGAACTTGCCAACCACATTTGCTGTTACAAAGGTGGAAAGCTGTTCCTTTTCTATATTTGTGCGACGGCGGAAGTTTTCAAAATCGGCCTGCAATCTCAACAAACGATTTTGCAGCTCTTCGATTTTGGCATCCTTCGGGTCAACCTCAGGCTCAGCGGCTTCCTCCGCATTTTTTGCATCTTCAGCTTCTGCAGCTTCCGCAGTTTCCTGTTCGGCAGCCTTCGCTTCCGCAGCCTCCTGCTCAGCCTGTTTTTCTTTCATTTCATTATCCTGCAAGGCTCTTCCTCCTTAGTTTTATTTATTGTCGGGCTTTTGCTCGAACATCGTTTTCAAATACTTATGCAGGTAATCCATTACGGTAATTACCTTGCCGTATTCCATACGCGTCGGGCCAAGAACTGCCATCGTACCGACTATCTGACCGTTAAGACGGTAGGTTGCCTGTACCATGCTGCAATCCTGAATGCCGGTGAATTTGTTTTCACTGCCAATCGTGATCTTCAGTCCGCTGTCCTCGCCTGCCTTCAGCAAATCGCGTACTACACGCTCCTCCTCCAGGATACCCAGAAGATTCTTCACACGCTCCACGTCGCGGAATTCCGGCTGGTTCAGCAACTGCTTGGTGCCGCCAAGGAAAACCTTTTGCTGCTGGTATTTCTGACGCATCTGGCGGATAGACTGTACCAACGATGTGAACAGCAGCTTATCATCTGCTATATTGGTATGCACCGCCTGCAGCAAGTCCTCGGTAATGTTCGCCAACGCTCTGCCTTCCAGCAGTCTGCTGACGCGTCCTGCCATGTAGTCCAGCTCCTCCGGCCGCATTCCCAAAGGAATTTCTACCACGCAGTTGGCCACATTGCCGTCATCTGTTACAATGCACAGGATGGCATGGTGCTCATCCAGAGGTAAAAACTTCATATAACGGAAGCACGCACCGGCATCACGGTTAGCCAGCACCATTGAAACATTCTTCGTCATCCGGGAAAGAATCTTAGCCGTTGACTGGAAGATTTCATCAATGCTTCTGCGTCTTTCGCTGAACCAGCCGTTAATCAGCGCTCTGTCATTATCTGTCAGAGTGCCTGGCTCAACAAGCGAGTCAACATAAAGACGATAAGCCTGAGCCGACGGTACACGTCCGGCCGAGGTGTGCGGCTGCTCCAGATAACCCAGGAGCTCCAGGTCACTCATCTCGTTACGGATGGTCGCAGGACTGAGGCCCAAATCATATTTGCGGGCAATCGTCCTTGAACCTACAGGCTCAGCAGTTGAAATATAATCCTCAATTATGAGCTGGAGAATTTTTTTCTTTCTTTCGTTTAACATATTCCCACCTCATTTTGATTGTTAGCACTCTATCATTAGGAGTGCTAACATCTTGATATTAGAATAGCACTAGCCTACTTTATTGTCAACACCTTTTTTATTTATTTTTAAGTTATCACAAAAACTTCAAATATTTGATTGCCGACCTCCATACCACGCTCTGTCAGGCGCAGTCTTTGCGTGCTTGCATCATACGCAATAAGCTTTTGTTCAAACAGCGGCGCCAGCTCGGAGGCAAAGCGCTGCAGCACATCAACGCCAAAGCGCTCGCTGGCCTCCGCCAGGCTCGCGCCTTCGCTGCGGCGCAGCCCCATGAACATGAACTCCTCCAACAGCTCTGCACAAGATAATTCTTCTATATTATATAAAGCACTCGTGCGCAAATCGCCGCAGCTAAAGCTCTTTAGCTGCTCAATATATTCCCTGACCGTACTCAGCCCGGTACGCCGTCTTTGGCCGTCAAAGCCGCAGGCGGCAGCGCCGAAGGCCATGTAGGGATGATACTGCCAATAAACCGTATTGTGCCGCGAATACTGTCCGTTTTTCGCGTAGTTGGAAATTTCGTAGCGCTCAAAGCCACGCTCGCGCAAAAAGCTCTGCACCAGCTCATACATATCCGCCGCCGTATCCTCGTCAGGCAAAGTTATTCTGCCCTTATCCACAAGGCTTGCCAACGGCGTACCCTCCTCCACAATCAGGCCGTAAACAGAAATATGCTCTATGCCCGTATCGGTCAGACGCTCCAGCGTATCCTGCAAGCTTGTAAGCGTCTGCGACGGCAGGCCGTAAATCAAATCCGCACTGACGCGCGCAAAGCCAGCTTTGCGTGCCAATGCCAACGCCTCCAGTGCCTGCTGCGCGTTGTGAATGCGTCCTATTGCCCGCAGCTCGTCATCCTGCAGCGACTGTACGCCGAAGCTGATGCGGTCAAAGCCAAGGCTGCGCAATGTCTGCAGCTTGGCTAAATCCGCCGTGCCGGGGTTCACCTCAATCGTTGCCTCGCAGGGCTGCTGCCAAAAGCCGTACCGCTTCAATGCGTTCGCCAGCTTGGCGATACATTCCGTAGGCAGCACGCTCGGTGTACCGCCGCCAAAGTAAATGCTGGCGTTCGCCGCCATATTTGCCGCCTCATCCGCACGCAGGGCGATTTCTTTGCACACAGCGTCGGTATATTCGCGCTTCGCCTGCTCGCCAAAGCCCGCATAAGAAGCAAAATCGCAGTACAGGCATTTCTGTACGCAAAACGGGATATGCAGATAAAGTGCCTGATATTGCTGCCAGGGACGCACATTTTTATTTTCCATCATTATTTATCCTCTCCGTATCTTGAAAAAACGCCGCCACAGAAATTACTGCAGCGACGCACTAAAGCAAATTTTATTTTCCCTTTTTATAGAACCATTTTTTATACGCAAAAAAGACAGCGCCCACAACCAAGATCAAAATCGTTAATCTTTGGCTGTGCTCCTGAAAATTAACTACATCATGACCGATGACAACCTCCAACGCCGTAGAAGGAAATTTGCCGATAAGGTTGGCAATAATGTAATCACGCGCACTCATGCTGCTCACAGCACCCACCGCCGTCAAAATGCCTGATGGGAAATACGGCAGCGCCCTGGCGAAGGCCATCCACTCCAGGCCGTGCTTGCTGCTTGCTTCATCAATGGATTTCAGCGAGTTGCTTTTTTCAATCAGCTTCTGCGCCGTATCGCGGAAGAAGAAGCGCATCAGGTAAAAGCTGATGACCACACCGATTGTTTCCGCCAGCCAGGAAATAGTAATACCAAGCGGCAGGCCGAAAATCAGACCATTGGCTGTAGAAAGAAAAATCGACGGGAAAACGCTGCCGGCATTAATCAGCACATCCAGCACAAAACTGATTAAAATCGCCCACGGGCCAAAGGAGCGCAGATATTCCACCAGGCCGTTGACATTGCCGCTGATTGCCAGCGTAAAGGTTTTGTTAAAGAAATCATCGGCAAAAAAGTGAATACCTAAAAACAAGGCCACCAGCAAAACTGCCGCCGTCACCTTAGCACAAACATCAGGATTTTTTAACCAGTCTTTTTTCATGTATTTATACCCTCTTTAAGTATTGAAAATCATATTAAAGCGTTCGCCAAACTGCATTTCCACCAGACGACGGATTTCCGCCCAGTCCTCCGGCGTACGCAGCTGCGCCTGCGCCAGTTGGCGAACCTGCGCAATTACGTCAACATCTCGCATTATATCAGCAATTCGCAAATCTGGCAAGCCATGCTGCTTCAGGCCGAAGAGCTGGCCTGCACCGCGCTGCTCCATATCCTTTTCCGCAAGATAAAAGCCGTCCTCGCTCTCATGCAGTACGTTCAGTCGCGCCAATGCCTCCGGCGAATCGGCGGCCGTCAGCAGCACGCAGTAGGATTGCTCGCTGCCGCGTCCAACACGTCCGCGCAGCTGGTGCAGCTGTGCCAAACCGAAGCGCTCCGCATTTTCAATCACCATCAGCGTAGCATTGGGCACGTTCACGCCAACCTCGATAACCGTAGTGCTCACCAGCACCTTCAGTTCGCCTGCCGCAAAGCTGCTCATAATGGCATCCTTCTCCGCAGCCTTCAGCCTGCCATGCAGCAGAGCGCAGGGAATATCCTGCAGAAAATCACGCTTCAGCTCCTCGTATACTCTTTCTGCGCTATGCACAGCAAGGACATCGGATTCCTCAATCAGCGGGCAGACAACATAAGCCTGCCTTCCTGCCTGCACCTGACGCACCAGGCCGGCGTAAACCTCACGGCGGCGCTCATCCGTATAGCACAGCGTCCGCACCGGCTTGCGCTGCGGCGGACGTCCCTTCATTACGGAAATATCCAGATCGCCGTAGACAGTGAGCGCAAGAGTACGCGGAATAGGCGTTGCCGTCATTACCAGTACATCGGGAGCATTCTCCGATTTATTGGACAGACGCGCACGCTGCTCTACGCCGAAGCGGTGCTGCTCGTCTGTCACCGTCAACGACAGATTGGCGAAGCGCACATCCTCCTCCAAAAGAGCATGCGTACCCACAACTACGTCAACAAGACCAAGCTCCAGATTCAGCAGCAGCTCACGCCTTGCCTTGGCACGCATACCGCCTGTCAGTAAAGCGATACGCACACCGTAAGGCTGCAGATATTGCTCCAGCGTTTCAAAATGCTGCGCAGCCAAAATTTCCGTCGGCACCATAATACAGCCCTGATAACCGTTTTCCACCGCCTTAGCCAACGCCAGAGCGCTGATAACCGTCTTGCCGCTGCCTACATCGCCTTGCAGAATGCGGTGCATAGGCTTCTTATCCTGCATATCCAGCGAAATCTCACGCCACGCCTGCTGCTGTGCCGCCGTCAGCTCAAAGGGCAGTCCCTGCATTACGTCTTTAACAAGCGCACCGTCTGCAGCGTGCTTAATACCCTCTCTGTTGTCATGGCTCTGCTGACGATAATACAGCAGACCGCACTGCAGCAAAAACAGCTCTTCAAAAACAAAGCGCTGCTTAGCACGTCGCAACGCCTCCCAGCTTTCCGGAAAGTGAATATTTTTCAGCGCCGTATAGCGGTCGGGCAAATTGCATTGGCTCACAACCTTCGCCGGCAGGCTTTCCGGCAAATCCTTTGCTGCCAGTCGCAAGGCCTCGCTTACCCATGTACGCAGGTTCTTCTGTGTCAGATTACCGCTCAAAGCATACACCGGTACAATACCCGGCGTTTTTCCCTCGTCCTGCTCCAAAGGCTGCACGTCAACCTCGCTGACGGACTTCGTAGTGCGCCCCTGCCTTACGCGGCCTGTAATCTGCAGCATAGTATTCGGCTTCAGCTTCTGCGCCTTGTAGCGCTGCCCTCCGAAAAAGTACAGCGTGGCATAGCCTGTTTCGTCACGCACCGTCACGGACGTATAGCTGCGACGGCTGGCACCATAGCCGTTTTTCACCTGATAAACGGTCGCTTTGAAAATCTGCTTACTGTTGTCTACATCAAGCTCCTTAATCGTTTTGAGCTTGGCATAATCGAGATAAGCTCCTTGACGCGGGTAAAATTCCAGCAAATCACCCACGCTGAAAATATTAAGAGCAGCCAGCTCAGCTGCCTTTTTTACACCTACACCTTTTAGTGTTGTTACAGGTTCTTTCCACCACATTTATAAAAATACCCTCTTTATCTTAAAATTCCCTTGATTTTCGTCGTCATCAACTGCTACAAGGTGGCGAACAGTAATCCTGTGAAATATCTCAAGGATGAATAAAATTAAAAGTA
>ENA-USZK01000806-USZK01000806.1-human-gut-metagenome-genome-assembly--contig:-NODE-806-length-14920-cov-5.300546_pt1 | contig 14920 bp, 12 predicted proteins | sample MGYA00250043_ERZ773534 | MGnify/ENA primary metagenome ERZ773534 (study PRJEB29103, sample SAMN06112056) | human gut metagenome | biome: human gut; feature: ankylosing spondylitis patient; material... | reverse complement strand
CCTGTTTAGACTGAAGTATTCCTTGTTCAGTGATATATATATTGGTGTATTCCATTATATATTATCTGTACAAAAAAATACCTCCTCTGTGTCTAAAATAAGTTTACCACTTCAATATACACTGCTAAAACCAAATATCCAATTTAAGCTATAATTCAAACACCCCCCAAATATATCTTTCGGGGGTGTTCAAATCTTTATTTCTTAAATTTTACAGCTTCTGTCATGCCTTCTACCCTACATTACAGCTGCAGAATAAAGAATTCATCTTTAATATTTTTTCTGTCATTGCTGAGGGCAACCAGAACTCTGTTATCAGGCATATTTGCCAGGTTTACACAAGCACCGATGCTGGTCTCCTTATTATCGGTCAAATCCTTATAGCTTACGGTGCCAACCAGCGTGCCGGTGTTCTTTCTGTAAATCTGCAGCTGCTGCTTGTCTACAGAGGAATCGCTGACTACCAGATATTCATCAGTCAAAGCTATATCGGTTAAGGAATAGATGGCCTTGCTGTCTTCACGTTTTTCCTTGCCGATGACGCGTTTTTGCTTGCCATTGAAGTCATAAACGCTTACCAAACCTACATCCTGGGTGCCGATACGCGCATTGCCGCCAACATAGAAATCACCGTTTCTGTCTGCAACAACGCTCTGCGGAATATTGATTTTATCCTTGTCGGCAGCATCACGGCTTCTGGATTCCTTACGTACTGTGCCCAAATCCTTGCCTACTCTGTAGCCATTGCGAAGATCAACCTTTCTCATTTCGCCCTGGTTCATCCAAATCAAAGCCTTGTCAGCATTGCCCTTAGGAATTACAACAAGGTTATTGAAGCGTCCTTGTGCCTCTTCAATACGTTTGGTTTCACTATCGAAATAGTTGAGTCTCATTCTCTTATTGGTATAGAAAATGCCCCTGGTGCCGTCGGAAGAAATCTTAGCATTACCGGACATAGAATCAACATTATTGTCCAACATGCGCAGACCATCTTTATCCCACTGCATCTGCACGAGTCTGTCCTTAATATTGGCATAAATCATATCTCTGCCGACAACAGCCAGCTTCATGCCCTTGCCATAAGTATTTTGCAAATGCAGATTAGGATTATTTTTCAGAGTAAAGAGCTTAAATGTATTAATGCCGACCTTAACATCCTTATTCGGCAAATCCTTCAAATCAGCAGCAATAGGTTTCGGTTTAGGAGGCTCGCTGGTGCCTTTGTCACCCCCGCCGCAGCCGGCAATAAAGCTGCATGCCAGCAGTCCGGCCAAAATTCCCATCGCAATACGTTTCTTCAACATAACAATCATCTCCTTGTTTTATATAGAACGCTCTTTATTTGATAACAATACGGCCATCGCCGTAAGGATTAGCATATTGCTCGCCAACCTTGCCATTCAGATGATTCTGCAGATATTCCATAATCGTATCTGCGTCGCTCATCATTTCGTCCTGCACCAGACGCGCTCCCTTGAACATCGTGATACCGTCACCGCCGAATTTGAGCATGTAGGATGTTCCGCCCACGGTGTATTTTTTATTAACGTCTAACGGTTTGCCGCCAATCTTAACATCGCTTACGCGACGGGCACCGGCAACGCGCACGAAGTTGCCCTTGGCATCCAGCTCAACGCTGGAAGCAACAGAGCTGTCGAGCGTGTAGCTCAGACCGGATACCTGCATAAAGCAGCCGCTTTCTTCCGGATAGCTCATAGAGCCCATCTCCAACGCATCAAGAATCTGTTGGCCGCTGGCCTCTAATACTACGCACATATTACCGAAGGGGAAGGCCTCCAGCAAATCGTTGTAGCTGATTACGCCGGTTTTGATTTCGTTGCGGATACTGCCGCCGTTTGCCAGAACTACATCGCAGTCAAGCACTGCTCGATAAGCATCGGCAACAAAGTCGCCCAAGCTGCATTCACGGTTACGCACGATGCGCTCACCGGTTGCAGGATCATTGCTGCGCAGCTGCACCAGTGCTTCGCCTACAGGCTGCTTCAGCAAAGGCTCATAGGTTTTTATTTCCTGGGCAATAACTCTGCTAATAGCAGCGTCCTTGCCGTTTGATTTAGTAAGCAGCTGGCTCTTCAACTTGCCTTCAGGAGTAATTACCAGCTCGCCTACAGTTTTGAGCTTGGTACCGGTCTGTGCCAACAGCACATCCTTGCCAACCTTGTTTTTAACCATACGGGTGAAGCGCTCGTGAGAATGGCCGTCAATAACAGCGTCTACGCCCTGAGTATTTTTAGCAACGCTTTCGCTGCTCCACTGCGGGGTAGTGCCATCCATACCCAAATGGCCAACGATAAATACGTAGTCTGCGCCTTCCTTGCGCGCCTTATCAACATTCTTCTGCAGCTGCTTGTACAGCTTGCTGCCGCTCTTATCCTCGCAGAAGCTGTAAATGTACTGCCCCTTCTCATTTTGGAAGAAGGTTGGCGTAGAGGTTGTCAGGCTTTCCGGTGTACTTGCACCGACAAAGGCTACTTTAGTATCCTCATACTGCATAATCTTGTAGCCGGGGAAAACCTGCTTATTGTTGCCGGCGTAAACAAAGTTAGCGCAATAGTAGCCTGCACGCTGCAACGGCGCCAGCTCCATGAAGCGGTCCATGCCATAGTCAAATTCATGGTTACCGGGAATGCAGAAGTCATAGCCCAGGTAATTCATAATATCGACAACTGCCAGACCACGGGACAGCTTGCCGATAGGTGCGCCCTGAATAGCATCGCCTGCATCCACCAGCGCCACGTTCGGCGTTCTTGCCAGGGCATCCTTTTTAATCTGCGCCAGACCGGCAAAGCCGATATTATCATTAATACCGCAATGGATATCATTAGTATGCAGAATAACAATGTCGTGCTCCAGCGCCCACGCCATCAGCGGAGCAGAAACAGTCATCGCTGCAGTCACCAAAAACAGCGATGTTTTTTTCCAAAATTTTTTCATACATATCACTTCCTTCCTGCTTTTGTAATTATATTATAGGCCCCAAAAAGCAAAAGCGCCCCACCCGAAAAGCTGATTTCGGGTAGGGTGAGCAAAAAAAATATGCTTTTTTGCGTATTTCCCAATTATTTCGGCCTTAGCATACAAAAACGCAGCCTCCCGGAAGCACCGGAAGGCTGCTTGTTTTATAATGCTATTGTTTTTTAAGCTGAATTATTCTCAGGCCCATGGATCATCTGCTGCCGGAGTCTGGATACCGCTCAGCAGGCCCTTGTAATCCCACAGGAACCATTCGCCGGTAGAAGCCTTTTGGCGTACGGTCATCGGGCGAGGGCTGTCGGCACCACCACAGGTAATCAGGAAGCGTGCATAGCCTTCCTCCTGATAAGTATAGGCATTGGTTTTAATCTCTACGGTATACGGCATATCCGGCTGATAGTTATTCGCCGGAGTTGCGCCCATAAAGTAGGAGCGCATCAGATACTGTCTGCCGCGGAAACGGTCTGCCAGGAATTGTTCATCTCTTTTAGGTACCGGTCTTGGTCCCAACAGCTTATTGAGCATTGCAATTGCCTCTGCCGGGTTTGTTTCATAGCGAGCCAGTGCTGCTACAGTATAAGCTGCAACCTGCTGAGCATCGGTTTCCGGTCCGATTTCAGCTGCCGATTGCGGCAGGTTTTGGAAAATTACACGTCTGGTTTTTTCTTGCTTCTCCACTTTATTCACCGCCCTGTTAATAGTATTGTCAATGGTTCTGTCGATCATTCTGTCTACGCCGATTCTTCTGTTCCAGTCAAGAGCTTCGGCTGTCTGCAGCTGTCCCGCCAAAAGCAATGCGCAGCAAGCTAATACAATACCTTTTTTCATTTGTTGCACCTCCTCAGAATTATCCTGCGCTATTACAGGCGCAGGCATGTTTCCTTACAAGCTCATTGTACAACGGAATGTGCTAAAGCACCCCACCCAAACTGTCGATTTCGGGTAGGATAAGTAAAATTTTTTTGTTTTTCGGCTAAATTCCTGCCAAAAACGCAGCCCGTACTGCTTTCATGCTTATTTTTCCGGCAATTCCCTGAACAACCTAAATCCACGCATAGGATGCATCTTCTCATGGCCTGCATCACGCTTCTGTTCATGCACCTGCTTAGCCAGCCTTTGCAGCTCACGCAACAGCTCCTGCTGCTCAATGTCAGTACGGCATACCAGCTTTTCACCCATTGCCGTCAGCAGCGTCAACGAAAAGCTGCCGCAGTCGCGCACCTCAATCATCTCACGCGGCAAATTCGCAGGACGAGATGCCGAAGGCTGGCGCAGCTGCCATGGCAGCTGCTGTATTAGCTTATCCAGCGGTGTAAGCTCCTCTGCCGTAACAGGTACCTCGTAAAACTTCAGGCGCTCGCCATCTGCAAAGCACTCACTGTCAAACAGCAGTTCCTTATCGAGTCGGCAAAGGTTAAATGAATAACAGCTTGCGCTGCTCATACCTCTGCTGCTCACAGACAGCTCCTGCCAGTCAACCGCCCTTTCCATAGCCACACCTCCCGATAGCGGACCTGCTGCACAAAGCAGCAGCCCCAGCATTGTCATACACAGCAATCTCAGTAACCGCATCAGCGCCACCCCCATTGCCAAAATCGTGCGCCAGCATCTGGCCTACTCTTCAGCCAAATCGTAAATCTTCCTTACCGTGCCGTCATCGGCAACATTATAAATCAGCCTGCCGCTTTTCTCTACCAGATAGCGCGCATCCTTAAATCGCACCGGATTAGGAGCATCCGGATCTCCCGCCTTAGTCATAGTATGATAGCTGTAACGCTTGTCAACATCAGGATACAAAGCCTTTTCTTGTTCCCACTGATAATCCCAGAAGCTGAAAGAGCCGTTGTTTCTGTCCAGTAAATTAACATTCGGCTCCAGCACCAGCTGCAAAAACAGTTTCGCTACTATCCAAGGCATTTCCGTTTCACCCTGCACAAAGCGTGTACCTCTTTTGTTGCTTCTTTCATAAGTACCTGCCAAGGAAGGCTGCACCCGTTCATTACCCTCAGGCTCACCCAAAATCCAGGCACTGTATAGCCTGCTCTGCGCCTGATAGCCCTGCGAATTACTCAAAGCATACTTTTCATAAAGCGGCATACTATATCTGTACTGAGAAGGATATCCCATACCATTTTCATAGCTTGCAAGACTCGGCACCTGCAGATAACCGATAAAACGCTCACCGTCATGCGCAAAGCGCACTACACCACTCGCCTCGGTCTCATAGCGGTAATGGTCGTCCTGCCATTCACCGCTGTGCACCTTTAAGCTCATCAGGGTACCGCGCGTAGTCTCGTACACCATCGCACTGCCCTCAACATGTGTAGCAGGATTATACATCTCATAATAGTCCGCCCGCGCAACCGACATCCCGCCACACAACAGCAGCGCACCGCACGCCAAAGCACTCAATAGCTTCTTCATAAGCTCACCTCCAAAAATACAACCCCCTTCCGCCTCACTTCGTTCGGCACCTTCCCCGAGGGGGCAGGCAAGAAAGGTTAGCACAATGACATAACAAGCAATTAATATATCGTGTAAGGAATAGCAATTTTAGCAAATGAGTGCTTGGAACCATAGAAGCAAGGGTACGTAACATTCTTTTACCGTATGACAAATTGTACCGATGCTTCGTCCTGGTTCCGCACGAAATTTGCGTTATGCCCTAAGGCATAGGAAAATTGCTACTGACTGAAACGATATTTAATTGCGACGCACAAGCAACCCCTTTTTCAACATCAAAAAGGCCCCTGCTCCGCAATATTAACTTACGTCGCAAGGACCTCAAACTCAACTCACTGCCTCAACCTACAGCATCATTGCTGCACAACATCTTAATCTCACCATCAACTGTCACACTATAAGCATCCCACAAATTCGGATGCACATAATAAGTCATAACCAGCTCATCGTTCTTATTATAAACATAAACCCCAAAATAATCGCCAGCATCCTGCGGCAGATACGAATTAAAAACGCTGTTCGGATCCTCGGCAAAACGACTGCCATAGCCAAACCAATAATCCTTACTGCTCAAATCCAAACCGGTATTCTTCATATTCAGCTTACGCAGAAAATACAGCGCCATAGTATAATCCTCTTCCGCCTGCATTCCCTCAAACCTATAAGTACCGCCGATATCAGGCTCACTCACCTTAGCAATACCCATCTCGCGTGCATCAATCGTCGGCAGCAGCACAACCTGCTTGCTTTCTTGCACTCTGGCCTCGCAAACAAGCGGCTGAGAACCATAACCAAAATAACGGATATCCTCACCATGACGTCCAACGTCAAACGAATAATCCTCCAGCACCAACGAACCGTTCTCCAGCATACCCACGCCCTTAAACATCGGCGCATTACCGTCCTGCAAATCATAAGTAACAACAGAAGCAAAAACGCCGGACTGCGTATAAATCAGATGCAAAGAAGCATTATCCCTGCCATTAGCACCATAACGCATATACGAATACGCACCATAAGACGCTGCCATCGCCGCAGTACTGACAAGCAGCAGCAGGCAGAACATCAGCAAGCTAAATAATCTCTTCATCGCCACACCTCTATCTCTCAACCTCACTCAGCAGCAGGCTTCCGTCCTCACCGCTGATAGCAATACCGAAAACACGCTCCCTGCCCAAAGAATCGCGCACCGCAATACCGTTGCGCGGGAAGGACTCGGAATCACGCATCACAATAATAATCGGCTCCGTTGCACGCAGGAAATCCTTATAATAAATAGACTGCACGTTAAACACAGGATAGCCCTCAGCACTCACTTCACGCAAATCCAGCGCTACAACCTGAAAATCAGGGAAATCAACCGAGCTCGTCACCACAGCCTTCGCCGGTTCAAAAGCGTCCGGCATCCGCACAACCTCGCAGGCCGCAGGATTAACATGAGCATCCTTCAGCCAGCACACATGCAGCATGCTTTGTGTAGGCTCCGCCACACTATTCGCCTGAGCACTGCCCCAACCGCCAAACAAACCAATACCAAGCGCCAATAACATTGCACCTAAAAATCTTTTACGCATAAAAAACACCTCCAAAGTTTTTTACATCTTCTCTTAAATTAAGCCCTCTTCAGGCGTTACACCTTACTCAATCTCCTGCAGATAAATACTGCCGTCCTTACCGCTTTGCAGAATCGCAAACCTGCGCTCCCTGCCTGCATCATCCTTAAAGCTGATACCGTTCTTGGGAATAGTTTCCAGGCTCTCCAGATGCAACACCAGCTTTTCATCAGCCATCAGCAAATCCTTGCTGTAAACGCTCTTGCCGGAAGCAAGCTCCAGCAGACGGAACTCTTCCAGATTTTTCGTACTGCGGAAAATCACGTCCGCACCCTTAAAGGGATTAGGCACGGAAACCTGCTCGTACTTGGAAAGATCAAACTTTGCATCCTGCAGCTCATGTACGCCCATGCATTCCAGATACTGCATCGCCAGGCCCTTAAAGCCTCGCTGCTTATATTCCTTCAACGGCAGCAGCTCAAGCTTCACGCTGTCACCGGCCATCTCTTCGCCCATATCAAAAAAATCATCCGCAGTCATATTAGTCTTTTGCGAAACAGCAACATCAGCTCTGCCCACATCGTTGCGGTAAACATCAAGACCTGGTTCATTATTGCTCTTCGAACGGGTAAAGTACATATCAACGCATCTTTTATTACCATTCGGCAGCAAATCCTCCAGCGCCAGCACATAGTCCGCATTACTGCTGTTGCCGCGTGTCAGCAACATATTGTTCGCCAACAGCTTAATATTGCTGCGAGCCCATCCCTCATCAACAAATTTTATTTTGCCGTCCACAAAGGTATAGACAGCATAGATATCCTTGCCATAATAGCCCTTACCCTGCTTTTCGTTATCCAAAATAGCAAAAATCAGCTCCGGCACCTTGTCATTATTGATATCCTGCAGCGTATAACCAAGCATGTTCAACGCATCAGCGTAACCCATACGGTCACGCAGCTCATAAATTCCGGTCATGCCCTGCTGCGGCACCTTATCCATATTGCCATCATTCACAAAATTATAGATACCCTCCACCAGCTTGCCGTATTCACGCTCATAGGCAGGCACCTTCGCCACAGCCGCAGCTGCTTCCTCCACCTTCGTGGCCTTAGGCTGCGTTGCCGCCGCTTGCTTATCCGAACCACAGCCATTCAGCAGCATTGCCAAGGAAGCCAGCAGCATGGCTCCCACTAAGACATTTTTCCAGCTTTTCTTCAGCATCTCCATCCCTCCGCTTCCCGCCGCCTGCTTTGCAGCTAATCTTTTATACCTATATTGTACCCTAAAAAAAACTAAAGCGCCCTACCCGAAACAGCAAATTCGGGTAGGGCGCGAGCTTAAACTCACAAAATTATTGCTTACAGCTTGTTGAATACATCCTCAACCATCTTCCAAACCTTAGCGCGGTCTACAGCGTAAACAATCTTCGCATTCTGAGCACCCTCAGGAGCAGCGCCGCGGAAGCCCATAGTCTGACCGTAGCCGTATCCGTATTGGTCATCAACATCAACCGGCAGAGTTTCGAATTCCAGAATTACGGACGGATCAATTGCTACTGCTGCTGCCAGAACGTCCCAAATGTAGTTCTTGAAGGACGGATCCTTGCGGAACATCGGGGTAGCATAATGGCTTTCCCACATAGCCTTGAAGCGGTCGCTCTTAATGCGGCTTTCCAGATCCTTAAAATCATTGTGGCTCATCAGTTCCTTGCTGCAAACATCCAGCGGCAGGAAGATTTGCTCCTTCCAAGGAGCACGGTAAGCCTTTTTAGCGGTTTCCGGATCAATCCAAACGTTGAACTCGGAGGTCGGCATTACGTTGCCTTCGCAGAAGAAAGCGCCTGCCATATAAACAACGCGTTTAGCCAGCGGAGCAATTTCCGGAGCCTTGTCCAAAGCAGCTGCCAGGTTAGCACCACTGCCGATAGCAACGATGGTTACTTCGCCCGGATGCTTTTTGATAGTATCAATGATGAAATCAGCAGCATGTTCCTTTTGCGGGTTCATAACAGGCTCATCATTATAATTTTTACGGTATTCAGCCTGCCAGGATGCCGGCTGAGGATAGCCTGCAGCGCCCAGATGGGAGTCATGGCCACGGCCGTAAATGCGTTTTTCTTCCTTCATGTTAGCGAAACGGTCCTTGCGAACGGTTTCATTAACGCCCATATATACAGGGATATCGGTGCGGCCGATGCCCTCCAGCTGACGGATAGCGGAAGCTGTACCGGTTTCAACCCAGGTATTGCCGATAACGATGGTAACACCCTTCAAATCCATCTTGGGAGATTCGGCAAGCATCATCATAGCGATGCCGTCATCAAACAAATCCACCATATCTGCGTCCAGAATAACCTTTTCGCGTGCTGCAGCCTCAGCAGACAGCGGAGCAGTCATTGCGCCAACGCCCATGCACATAGAAAGCAGCAGGCAACCACATAAGCTCGTTAATTTTTTCATTTTCATCTTTATTACCTCCTTAATTTCCCAACCTAATTCTATAAATTTCCGCACAAAATGCAGATTTTACCTTAATCAATCTCTTCCAGATAAACACTGCCGTCCATAACCTTCGCCCGAATCGCAAACTTGCGCAGGCTGCCGGTATCGTCCCTGAAGCTGATGCCGTTCTTGATAATAGTTTCATAGCTGAGCTCGGGATCAGTTTCAAAGCTTTCCAGATGCAGTACCAGCTTTTCTTCCGGTTTCAGCAGTCCTTTGCTGTATATAACTCTGCTGCTGTCACACTGCAAATCCAGCACTTCAAAGCTCGCCAGAGAAGTATTGCTGCTAAACAACACTTCTGCTCCCTGAGAGGGATTATCCACATAAACATGCTCATATGCGGAAAGATCTACCCTATTATCCTGCAGCTCATGCAAACCCATGCAGTTAAGATGCTGCATTACCAGTCCCTTAAAGCCACGGCTGCTGTATTCCGCAAGCGGTAAAAGCTCGAGCTTTTGGGCACCAAGGTCAATATTCATCATATCGTCAAAGTGCATGGAGGTTTTTTGGGTAACAAAGGTATCATTTACATCTAAATATTTTCGGTAAACATTACATCTGCCATCCTCAACCTTTGTATAGAAGGTTTGTCCCTGACGCAAACTGCCGTCCCGCAGCAAATCCTTCATTTCCAGCACCCATTCCATATCGTTATCGTCGATACAGGTGCGCTTGCTCAGCATATCTTGAGGAAGCAGACGCAGCCGGCTGCGCGACCAGCCCTCATCAACAAATTTTATCTTACCATCCACAAAGGTATAGATAGCATAGATATCCCGTCCATAATAGCCCTTGCCCTCAGGATAATCAATCTGGCCAAAAATCAGCTCCGGCACCTTATCATTATTGATATCCTGCAGCGTATAGCCGACACTGCTTACACCCTGACCGGGATCATTATGGCCCTCCAGCTCCTCAAAGCCTGTCAGTCCCTCCGCCGGCAGTCCGGCGGTATTACCCGTGGTCAAATAATCGCAGACACCAGCTACGATTCTCATATATTCCTGCTCGTAGGCAGGCATAGCGACGGCTTCTGCCTTAGGCATGGCGAGCAGAGAGTCTACTTTTTTGTCGGAGCTGTCACTGCCAATGAGCATTGTCAACCCGGTAAGCAGCAATGCGCCCAGCAAAATATTTTTCCAGCTTTCTTTCAGCATATCAATCCCTCCGCTTCCTGCTGCCTGCTTTACAGCTGATTGTTTACACCTATAGTGTAGCCTAAAAAAAGCAAAAGCGCCCCACCCGAAAGGGTGATTTCGGGTAGGATGAGGGGGGATTTTGGGGATATTTTTGAGATTTTAGGTTATATTTCCGCTAAACTTCCGACGTGCTTGCGCAAAAAATACGAAAACCCCGTGTTTCACCGGGTTCGGTAAAACACGAGGTTTGATTTTAATTATTCTCTTTCGTATCAGACTTGTTCTGCCTTTAATTCTTCTATTTTCTCTATTGGCAATGTAGTAGCCTTGGCGATATCCTGCACAGAAAGGCCCATACTTATAAGACGCTTGGCAGTAGCAATGTTCGCTTTTGCTTCGCCCTCACGCCTTTCATCTAATAAACGTGCTTCCATTAGCATATATTCTCGCCTCACTTTCGTATCCAGCTTCAGATAGCTGATTTCATCGTCAATCTGCTTGGTGAAATCGCTATTTACAATGTGGTTGTTTACATAATCATAAAAGCTTTTGATATCCTTGGAAATATCGCCATGCGTACCCTTAGTATTCAACAGCATGGTGGTTGCTTCATCCTGAAGCTCCAGCTCCAGATTTTCAAGGCAACGCTTTTTAAAGGTGTAGACATAATTACCCTTTGCAAAGAAATCAAACACACAGATAAAAATTACATAGGTCGGTGGCAGCAAATCATATTCCTGTCCCTGCTGCAACAAATCAATATCAAGCAGCGCCTGATAATAGCGCGAACGCTTGGGCAGGACAAAGACTTTGGTGTGGGGATTTTTATTATTCTTTACCTGCATTTCCAAATTGTAATGCGTGTTTTTGTCATCCTCCACTATTATATCCAGACGGATGCCACGGCTTGTGTAGTCGGGTTCAAGCGATTTTTCGGCTTCAATGTAGTTGATATCAGCAATCTTAATCTGCAGTAATTCCTCCAACAGATGGATGCAGATGCGCTTGCGCGACATTACCTTCTTGAAGATAAAGTCGCTTTGGATTGTCAGATTCTCAAATTTTTTTGCCAGGTCTTGCATAAGATCTCTCCTTTCATTTTAGCACAGATGCAATAAAAAATACATAAGCAGTTATCAAGGCGCAAAAAAACAAAAAGAGCAGTACGCTGACGATTAGAAATCGTCAGTATGTACTACTCTTAGAATGTACCATGTAAATGGCCTTGCTTAAGCTTCTGCAGATAAGGTGTATCTGCAGGATATACTGCTTATTTAATTGTCCGCAGGTAAATCAGCCCGAAGCGAAATTTAGTTGCAGTTTTCAAGAACTTAATTTAAGTTTACTTGAATTTGAGGTAGATGTCAAGAGAGAACACTCCTTGTGCCTGCCCCTCAGGTAAGGTGCCGAACGTAGTGAGGGCCACAAAACGCAAAAGAACCGCCTCACGGCGGTTCTCTGCCGACAGCGCCGGAGCGCTGCCGATTTTAGGAAGTTTTTGTATGAAGGTTTATTAGAAAGTGAAGGTTACGTCAGTCCAGAAGCGATGGTCTTTAGTGCGATCAAAATCAGCAGCAACGCCCGGAAGCTCTTTCAACAGCTTGGATTCGGTGTTGTAGTATGCAACGTTAGCTACGATGTTTTTAGCGATAGTGTAGTTAGCGCCTACGCCGAAGCCCTTGAAGCCAGTCATGCCAAAGGTGTTAGCATCAGTGGTGTGTGCAACATAGGTTTGTGCGCCTTGGTCATAGTATTTAGCCCATGCGCCCCAGCTGCCTGCATCCTCAGCCTTAGCACCCTTATAGGACAGGCCGATAACGTAGCCGTCATCATCAAGATATCTATCAATATCTTTGTTAATTTCACCGTCAGCCATAACATTGAATTTATCAGCAGATAAATCGCCCTTCAGATACATAGCAGACAGGTTGAAATGGCCGATGTCATAGCTCATGCCTGCATGCCAGATGCCATTGTCAATATCGGTTTTGCCATAGAAATAACCAGGGATATCACCAGAAGGAGTATTGAGAGATTCTACAAAGCTAGTGTCCATATCTTTAAATTTAGTGTAGCCAGCAGTAGCCTTCAAGCCCTTAGCCAGCTCGCCTTCAACAGCTAAGCCCCAGTACTTGCCGCCGTTAGTAATATCACCAGTTGATAAAGTTTTTTCCTCTGGCATTCTCTGAATATTCATATATGGTACAACGGTAATATCATCAGTTGCCTTGCCTACAAAGCCTTTTACCTTAACGTTATTGCCATAAGACAGCTTCAAGCCATCAGCACGGGTATCATAGATATTGCCATCAGCAATTACCAGATTATAACGGCCTGCACGTACTGCCATGCCACCCAGCTTACCGTCTACATAAGCGCGTTGGAAGCTTGTATTTTCATCTCCAGTGTTATTATTCAGGTTCTGCACATTCTGCAGCATGCCAGTATAGGTCCAGTCATCATTAATCATGCCGTTAATCCAGATGCGGGAACGGATATCTGCTACATGGTTGGATTTATTGCCCCAAACTTCGTAAGACTCAAAATGATCCGCTTTTGCCATTGCGCCGTCTTGGTTAACATAGCGGAAGCGAACTTCACCGGTAATCTTTACGTTGTCAGCCTTTTTCTCCAGGTTAGCTACGCGCACGCCCAAATTGTCCAGCTCGTCAGCAAATTCAGCTGCCAGCCTTTCTACGCTAGCGCCTTTAGCCATTGCTTTAGCAACGATTTGAGCCATTTCATAGCGAGTCATCAGCTTATCGCCGCCGAAGGTGCCGTCGCCGTAGCCATCGATTACGCCTGCAGTTGCCAGCTTGTTGATGCTGTCATATGCCCAGTGGCCGGCAGGAACATCGCTGAACGGGTTAGCAGCGTAAGCAGAAGCGGTTACACCAAGAGCCATTGCCATTGCGAGTACTAAAGATTTTTTCATGATAAATTCCTCCTCTTTAAGTAAAGTATTCTTTTACCTTGCGGAGGCTTGCGCTGCCTGTTACCAAAATTTGCCTTGTTTCATTTTGGTTTTTGCATTGCTCGCTCCGTTCGGTAAAGCAGGAAAAGCAAGAAGGATTAATTGTTTTTCCTTTGCTTCTGGCTGTAGTATAACGAATTTTTAGTAACTTGTCCCTACCCGAAATGGCAAATTCGGGTAGGATGAGGAGGAATTTGGAGAAAATTTTAGAGATTTTGGGTTATACTTCTAGCAAATTTCTTATCTGCTCTCACATTTCCCCCTTTAGTCGCTAACGTAGCAGCTATGCTTGATAATCATATACATCAGGGCAATGCACTTGGTATTGATACTAAGAGAGTTGTATGGAAAAGATGTATGGATATGAATGACAGAACATTAAGAAACATCGTTATAGGACTTGGTGATAAGCCTAATGGTGTTGTAAGGGAAGACCATTTTATCATAACAGTAGCATCTGAGATTATGGCTATACTCTGTCTTGCTAATGATATGAAGGACTTAAAGGAAAGACTTTCTAACATAATAGTTGCATATAATTATGCAGGAGACCCTGTTACAGCTAAGGATTTAAAGGCTACAGGAGCTATGGCAGCACTTTTAAAGGATGCTATAAAGCCTAATATGATACAGACACTTGAGGGTACACCAGTACTTGTACACGGCGGACCATTTGCGAATATAGCACATGGATGTAACTCAGTAAGAGCTACAAAGCTTGCTATGAAGCTTGCAGATGTCGCTGTCACAGAGGCTGGCTTTGGTGCTGACCTTGGAGCTGAAAAGTTTTTTGATATAAAGTGCAGAAAGGCCGGACTTAAGCCAGATGCAGCAGTTATAGTCGCTACAGTCAAGGCATTAAAGTATAATGGTGGTGTTCCTAAGGCAGAGCTTGGCAAGGAGAATATGGAAGCCTTAAAGAAGGGTATTGTTAATCTTGACAAGCATATTGAAAATATACATAAGTATGGTGTGCCAGTTATCGTTACACTCAACTCATTTATTACAGATACTGAGGAAGAATATGAATTTATAAAGAAGCATTGTGAAGATGCAGGCTGCGAGTTCGCACTTGCAAAAGTATGGGAGAAAGGCGGCGAAGGCGGTCTTGAGCTTGCAGAAAAGGTAATAGAGAGTATAGAAAATAAGAAAGCTGAATATAAACCAATTTATGAAGATTCAGATTCGCTTAAAGAAAAGATTGAAAAAGTTGCAAAAGAAATAGATCGGAAGAGCGTCGTGTAGGGAAAAGAGTGTAGATCTCGGTGGTCGCCGTATCATTAAAAA
>ENA-USZK01000804-USZK01000804.1-human-gut-metagenome-genome-assembly--contig:-NODE-804-length-14929-cov-4.526124_pt1 | contig 14929 bp, 10 predicted proteins | sample MGYA00250043_ERZ773534 | MGnify/ENA primary metagenome ERZ773534 (study PRJEB29103, sample SAMN06112056) | human gut metagenome | biome: human gut; feature: ankylosing spondylitis patient; material... | reverse complement strand
GCAGAAATTCTGCCCCGTCTTTTTGTGATAATAACTTATGCAAGCTCTGCGAAGTACTTGATTGTACGAACCATCTGAGATGTGTAGCTGTTCTCGTTATCATACCAAGAAACAACCTGTACCTCGTACAGATCGTCAGAAACCTGGTTAACCATTGTCTGTGTTGCATCGAATAATGAACCAAATCTCATTCCAACGATATCTGAAGATACGATCTCATCCTCGTTGTAACCGAATGACTCGTTAGCTGCTGCCTTCATAGCTGCGTTAATATCCTCTTTTGTAACGCCTGCTTTCTTAACAACTGCTGTAAGGATTGTTGTAGATCCTGTTGGTGTAGGAACACGCTGTGCAGATCCGATTAACTTTCCGTTTAACTCTGGGATAACAAGGCCGATTGCCTTAGCTGCTCCTGTTGAGTTAGGAACGATATTAACTGCTGCTGCACGTGAACGACGAAGGTCTCCCTTTCTCTGTGGTCCGTCAAGAGTCATCTGATCTCCTGTGTAAGCATGGATTGTTACCATGATACCAGACTGGATTGGAGCGTACTTGTTAAGTGCGTCTGCCATTGGTGCTAAACAGTTTGTTGTACAAGAAGCTGCTGAGATGATTGTATCAGAAGCCTTAAGTGTCTCATGGTTTGTATTGTAAACGATTGTAGGAAGGTCGTTTCCTGCTGGTGCAGAGATAACTACCTTACGAGCTCCAGCATTGATATGAGCCTGAGCCTTCTCTTTTGATGTATAGAATCCAGAGCACTCAAGTACAACGTCAACCTTTAACTCTCCCCATGGGCAATTGTTTGCATCTGGGAATGCGTAGATTTTGATTTCCTTACCACAAACTGTGATAGAATCATCGCTTGCAGAAACCTCATCTGCATGCTCGTATTTACCCTGTGATGAATCATACTTTAATAAGTGTGCTAACATTTTTGGGCTTGTTAAGTCGTTGATAGCTACTACCTCGTATCCCTCAGCTCCAAACATCTGTCTGAAAGCAAGACGTCCGATACGACCAAATCCGTTGATTGCTACTCTTACTGCCATTTTAATTCCTCCTAGAATTGTAAAAAGTATTTTTAGGGACATGCCCTAAGATGCTTTTATTATAGCGAATAATTCTCAAAGGTTCAAGTACTTTATTTGTGTTTGTTAAAATTTTCACTAAATATTTTCATTTACACACATTTTTTATCATTCTTCACAATTTTTCTTTTTAGATATTGCACTTTATTATAATCTCGGCTACACTTAATTAATTGCTGTAATTCGCACTTTCCGGCAACCGGCAGCAGACAATTATAAATCATGTAACTTATAAAGTTTTTTAACAACAATACATCAGTTTTACGGAGGTATTTATATGTGGGATCAGCACATGCACTGCATGTTTTCGGGTGACAGCGATGCCGACCCGGTATTGATGATAAAATCAGCAATCAACAAAGGGCTGGACGGCATCTGCTTTACAGACCATCTGGACTATGACTATAAAGAGGAGCCCGGACTTTTCGACCTTGATATAGCAGCATATGAAAAGCGCATCAAAAGACTTGCAATGGTTCTTAAAGAAAAGGGCTGCCCGGTAAATATCCACTGGGGCATTGAAATCGGTTTACAGCCTCATATTACAGACAAAAATAATGAGGTCACCAAAAAATATCCGTTTGACCTCGTGATCGGCTCAAGTCATGTAGTAAACGGCATTGACCCATACTACCCTGCATTTTACGAAGGCAAGACAGAGCATGAAGCCTACACAGAATACTTTGAATCGATACTTGACAATCTGCACAGCGGGGCGGACTTTGATGTGTACGGTCACATCGACTACGTGATCAGATACGGTCCTGACAAAAATAAATACTATTCATATGAAAAGTATGCCGACATAATTGATGCTATATTAAAGGAAATTATCTCCCAGGGAAAAGGCATCGAGCTCAATACCGCAGGCTTTAAATACGGGCTTGGCCACCCAAATCCGACCGAGTCGGTGTTAAAGCGCTATCACGAGCTTGGCGGGGAAATAATCACAGTCGGAGCCGATGCCCACAAGCCCGAGCATGTCGCGTACGATTTTGACAAGGTTTCAAACATCCTCAAGGATGCCGGGTTTATGTACTATACAGTATTTGAAAACCGAGTTCCTGCTTTCATCAAATTATAGCCCCACTTTAAAGGCTTACGTTGTCATTCTATCTAACTATTAAACCTCACATTCATTCGCAAATGTCAAAAATAGGAGCCACCTGATCTACATTTTACATCAAGTGGCTCCTAAAGCATTGGTTCCGTAAGCTTCACTGTATAACCTCCAAGTTCCGCTTTCGCTATATGAATTTATTTTGGCATTTCCATATTGCTTTGCTATAAATCTGATTCTGTTTATGACAGGATTCTTATTCTTTTAGCTTAGCTATGGACCTCTACCCTTCTTCATAAAATCACTCCTTTTGGTTACATTATCTATGTAAACTCTTATGAGAGATTCTATCTTTCACTTTTAATCTACAAGAACTTTTTCAACGATATTATTTATTTGCTAATATATCTGTGCGATTACTGCTCTTCGGCTCGCCCTACAGATTTAAATATTCCGTTCAATCATCCTTATAGTACTTTGACTTAAATTATGTAATCCCCATTGGACTGTACCTCCTGTGTTTTTTTTGTTCCTTTCGTATCTCTTTTTGTTGATTTAAGATTACACTAATTTCACCTATTTGTCAATATGTTTTTGACAATTTTTATTTTTATTTTAAATTGTCTGATATTTTATATATTTTTTGTTTTGTTTACACATTTCTTGCAATTCAATCACATGATTAAAATGGGGGCAAACTACCTTTGCCCCCTCATGCCGTCATTTATCATTTATCATTTATCATTCTTCATCCTGTAATCAATACACCTGTTCAGGTAATCGACATAATCCGGATTCTTGCACATACCCTTGCCTGCCACGTCGGAAATCTTTGCCACATCCATGCCGTTACACTTGGTGGTCTTCATAACTATGTTGAGTGCTTCCTCATCAGTGTCGTTACTGATAAAGGTTCCTATACCGAATGCAACCTTTGCCCTATCCTTGAAATAATCATACAATGCAGTCGCACGCTCGAAATCCAGACTGTCGCTGAACAAAAGTGTCTTTGTCCTTGGATTGATCCCCAGACTGTTGTAGTGGGCTATCATCTTGTCTCCCCACTCGTACGGATCTCCGCTATCATGACGCACTCCCGAAAAAAGTGTCGCATAGGTGAGCTGAAAATCACGCAGGAAGCAGTCTGTTGTTATGGTGTCAGTAAGCGCAATACCGTTTAATATACCATACTCCTTAACCCATGCATCGAGTGCGTACCAGTTTGAATATGCCGGATTATGCTTGTGATTGCCCTGTCCTGTACACATAATCCACTCATGAGCCATTGTTCCTACCGGCTTTAAATTGAATTTCTTCGCAAGATATACGTTTGATGTACCAATAAAGTGTGAATCTGCAGGCAGCTCAACCTCTGCGATTGCCTTTACAGCCATCTCCTGCGCCTCGGCAGACAGACGGCGTCTTAGTCCAAATTCACTGAAATCGCTAAGCCTGTAGGTATCCTCCTCGAGCAGACGCACCTTCTCATCAAGCCTGCGCTTAAACTGCTTAAGCAGCACATCATAATCATATGCCATACGGAAGTACACTTCATTTACAATAGCAAGCACCGGAATCTCATACATCGAAGTATTGAGCCATGTGCCGGCTGCATCGATTGCCAGCCCGCATGGTGCATCTGTTGTGATGGTAAACTCCTCATATCTTGGCTGCCAGAGTCTTAAAAAATCAACATATGTGCCTTTTATCCAGGTGATGTTATCAAGATATTCAAGCTCCTCCTCCGTAAAACGAAGCTGACAGAAGGCCTGCACCTGCTCCTTTATCTCCTCGACCATCTCATCTGTAAAATGCACGTCTTTATTTCGGCACTTGAAGGTCCATGTCGTTTTATAGCTTGTGAACTGATGGAAAATCGTCTGTCCCATGCTGAATTTATACATATCAGTCTCAAGAAGGCTGTTTATTATTTGTGGCAATCTCATTTGTTTTATGTCCTCTTTTCTTTTTCTTTCAAACCATTTACTACCGGTAATTTTAGTCTTGATTTTACCACTGCGACTATCAAATATCAAGCAGACGCACATGTTTAATTATCTTCAATTTATTTTCTTTTCCGTCAGCATATTCACTGGTTCCAAAATAAAAACTCCCATGAAAGCCACTAACCGTGACCTCCATGGAAGCTTAATTGTTTATATTGCAGAGATAATAACCCAATAAATATATAAGATATTGTAATTATTCAGTTATAAATTATTTAAAGTATTTCACACCGCTCTCGAATATCTTCATATCCTGCTCGCCGTATATATTGATTGCTACAGACTCGCCGCGGCGCTCTGAGTGAGCCATCTTGCCGAGAATTCTTCCGTCAGGAGATGTGATACCCTCGATAGACATGTATGAGCCGTTTACGTTCCACTCCTCATCCATTGATACATTTCCGTCCAGATCAACATACTGTGTGGCAACCTGTCCGTTTTCAAAGAGCTTATCAAGCCACTCCTTCGGTGCTACGAAACGTCCCTCGCCATGTGATGCCGGGTTGCAGTAGGTCTGACCAAGCTTTGCCTGTGCAAGCCATGGGCTCTTGTTTGAAACAACCTTTGTATAAACCATCTTTGAGATATGGCGGTTGATTGTATTGTATGTGAGTGTAGGTGACTGTGCATCCTGCTGTCTGATCTCTCCATATGGTACAAGTCCAAGCTTGATAAGTGCCTGGAAACCGTTGCAGATACCAAGTGCAAGTCCGTCCCTCTCATTGATGAGCTTTTCAACAGCCTCTGTCATCTTTGCATTTCTGAATGCTGTTGCAAAGAATTTAGCTGATCCCTCAGGCTCATCTCCTGCTGAGAATCCACCAGGGAACATGATAATCTGTGATTTGTCAATTGCCTTTACAAACTCATCAACCGAATCACGGATATCCTCTGCTGTGAGATTCTTGAATACCTTTACGATTGTGTCAGCGCCTGCTCTTTCAAATGCCTTAGCACTATCGTACTCACAGTTTGTTCCAGGGAATACCGGAATAAATACTGTAGGCTTAGCCACTTTATTCTTGCATACATAGATATTCTTTGCATCGTAGAGACCGCTATTTACCTTGCTTGTATCGTCTGTTGCCTTTGTATGGAAAACTCCCTCAAGCTTTGCTGTCCATACCTTGACAGCCTCCTCAACAGAAAGCACCATATCGTCACACTCGATAGTCTGCTTATCGTTTACATAGCCGACTACAGAGGCTGCATCTGAAATACCTGCTGCATCAATTACTTCTCTGACCTTTGAAAGTGCATCAACAGGAACCTCAGCTACGATATTACCAAAGCCCGGTGCAAAGAGTGTATCGCTTGTTACCTCATCCTCGATTGTTACACCAAGCTTGTTACCAAATGCCATCTTTGATACTGCTGCGGCAAGACCTTTTCCGTCAAGTGCATATGCTGAAAAGATTGCGCCATCCTGGATAAGATTTCTGATTGCTGTATAAAGTGTCATAACCTGATCATATTTTGGAAGATCAAACTCATCCTTATCTATTGTAAATAGAACAAGCTGGTTGCCCTCCTTCTTGAGCTCAGGTGTGATGATATCCTTTTCCTTTGCCACATCCACTGCAAATGATACGAGTGTAGGCGGTACATCAATATCATTGAAGGTACCTGACATGGAATCCTTTCCACCGATTGAAGGAAGTCCGAAGCCAATCTGAGCATCATATGCTCCGAGGAGTGCTGCAAACGGCTGGCTCCAGCGCTTTGGATCCTCATTCATTCTGCGGAAGTACTCCTGATATGTCATACGGATTTTGCTGTAATCTCCGCCTGCTGCAACGATTCTTGAGATAGACTCAAGCACTGCATATATAGATCCGTGGTATGGGCTCCATGATGAAAGATATGGGTCGAAGCCGTAAGCCATCATTGTTACTGTATCACATTTGCCCTTTAATACAGGAAGCTTTGCAACCATTGACTGTGTCTCTGTGAGCTGGTAACGTCCACCATATGGCATATATACACTGCCTGCTCCGATAGAGCCGTCGAACATCTCAACAAGTCCCTTCTGTGAGCATACGTTAAGGTCTTCAAGCTCTGCCTCCCAGGCACCCTTCATATCTCCTGCCTCAACCATCCTGGCTACAGCAGGTGTGCTGATTTTGTCCAGATAATTGTCACTCTCGCAAGGCATCTCAACCTCAACATCTGTCTCCTGATGAGCTCCGTTTGTATCAAGGAATGCACGAGAGATATTTACTACCTCTTTGCCTCTCCACTCAAGCACAAGTCTTGGATCCTCTGTAACTACCGCAACCTCTGTTGCCTCGAGATTTTCCTCCTTTGCGTATGCAAGGAACTGCTCAACATCAGAAGGCGCAACTACAACTGCCATACGCTCCTGTGACTCTGAGATAGCAATCTCTGTTCCGTCAAGACCTGCGTATTTCTTTGGTACCTTGTCAAGCTCTATGCGAAGTCCGTCAGCAAGCTCTCCGATAGCAACAGAAACTCCGCCGGCACCGAAATCGTTACATTTCTTGATGATATGGCTGACCTCTTCTCTTCTGAAAAGTCTCTGAAGCTTTCTCTCTGTAGGTGCATTACCCTTTTGTACCTCAGCTCCGCATACTGATGTAGACTTTGTATTGTGTGCCTTTGATGAACCTGTAGCACCACCGATTCCGTCACGTCCTGTGCGTCCTCCGAGGAGAATGATTTTATCTCCCGGATCTGAGTTAAGTCTCTGGACAGCACGTCTTGGAGCCGCACCCATAACTGCACCGATTTCCATACGCTTTGCAACATAATTTGGATGGTAAACCTCCTTGACATAGCCTGTTGCAAGTCCGATCTGGTTTCCATATGAGCTGTATCCGTGAGCTGCCTCTCTGACAAGCTTCTTCTGTGGAAGTTTTCCTTCAATTGTCTGTGAAACCGGTACTGTAGGATCTGCTGCACCTGTTACACGCATTGCCTGATATACATATGTACGTCCTGAGAGAGGATCTCGGATCGCTCCGCCAAGGCATGTAGCAGCGCCACCAAAAGGCTCAATCTCTGTAGGATGGTTGTGTGTCTCGTTCTTGAAGTTTACAAGCCACTCCTCTGTCTTTCCGTCCACCTCAACAGGTACCACGATAGAGCATGCGTTGATCTCATCAGACTCTTCCTGATCATCAAGCTTGCCCTCTGCCTTTAATCTCTTCATGGCAAGAAGTGCAAGATCCATCAGGCAGACAAATTTGTCATTTCTGTCCTTGTAGATATTTGAAAATGTATTGAGATAATCCTTGTAGGTATTTTCAATCGGTGTGCGGTAGAAGCCATCGTCAAACTTGACATTCTTAAGCTCTGTAGAGAATGTTGTATGACGGCAGTGATCTGACCAGTATGTATCGAGCACACGGATTTCTGTCATTGAAGGATCACGCTTTTCCTCATTCTTAAAATAATTCTGGATATGAAGGAAATCCTTAAAGGTCATGGCAAGGTTCAATGATAAATAAAGCTCCTTCAGCTTGTCCTCTGCCATATCCTTGAAGCCGTCAAATATGATTACATCAGCATTATCATCAAACTCCTGCACAAGTGTCTCAGGCTTTTCCATGCTGATAGCACGCTAATCAACAGGGTTGATGCAGTGCTTCTTAATAGCAGCAAACTGCTCATCTGTGATATTTCCCTCAATCACATATGTGATAGCACTTCTGATAATCGGCTCCTCATTTTCATTGAGAAGCTTCACACACTGCTCGGCTGAATCTGCTCTCTGGTCAAACTGTCCCGGTAAAAACTCTACAGTAAATACTTTTGCATCGCCATAGTCAAATGTCTCCTCATAGATATCATCAACAGGCGGCTCTGAGAAAACTGTATACAAGGCTTTCTTGTATGTCTCCTCTGATATATTTTCCACATCATATCTGATTAATACACGTACTGCCTCCACAGTTGTGATTCCCAGATAATGCTTGATTTCATGCTTTAATTCCTTTGCCTTTACCGCAAAGTCAGGTTTTTTCTCTACATATACACGACGTACGTTACTCATATGTTCTCCTTTCAATTCGAGAGTATGTAACCAATTATTCGTTACCGTCCGGCTTTTTGCACAATCGGACTTTAAAACTATGGTTGTAGTATAACACTTTAGTTATGATAAGTATAATTAATATATTTAATTTGTTTTATAAGTTGCGTTAATTATAGTTTTCTTATATAATGATATGAGAATCAAAAGGTATCATCATATTTATACGGAGGATAACAAAATGGATATAAATTATGAGCTTTACAAGGTCTTTTACTACGTGGCAACGTCCCTAAGCTTCTCTGAAGCCAGCAAGAAGCTGTTTATTTCACAGTCCGCGGTAAGCCAGTCTATTAAGACTCTCGAAAAGAAGCTGGGACAGACTCTTTTCATCAGAAGCACAAAGAAGGTACAGCTCACCGCAGCCGGTGCCCTGCTTTTAAAACACATTGAGCCTGCCATGAATCTTATTGCCCGCGGTGAAAGCCAGCTTTTAGACTCAGGCACACTTGGACTTGGCCAGCTTCACATCGGCGCAAGCGATACCATATGCCGTTATCTGCTGGTTCCTTACTTAAAGCAGTTCCATCAGAGGTTCCCGAATGTGCCTATCAAGGTCACAAATGCTACATCTATCCAGTGTGTGGAGCTTTTGGAGCAAAGGAAGGTTGACCTGATTGTCACGAATTTTCCAAACTCGCACCTCAATCACTCATACAGACAGAAAACCATATGCAACTTTTCCGATGTTTTTGTGGCAAATCCCAATTATTTCAAGCTTCGCAAGCAGGAGATAGCTTTTTCTGAGCTCAATAAATATCCTATCATGATGCTCGACCGAAACAGCACCACCAGTGAATTCCTGCATAATCTGTTTTTACAGCACCAGGTTGACCTGATTCCGGAAATTGAGCTAAGCAGTAATGATCTGCTCATAGACCTGGCCAAAATCGGACTGGGTATAGCATTCGTGCCTGACTACTGCATCAACCATGAGAATAAGGAGCTTTTCGTGCTGAAGACAAAAGAAAAGATGCCTCCACGCCAGATTGTTGTGTCCGTAAACACTACAATGCCCGTGTCAGCATCCACTGAAGAATTTTTAAATCTGCTCCCAGAAGTCGGCAACTAGTTTTCCGACATTTGCTATATTGCATGGCTTTCTGTCACTCCACTCGCGTGGATAGAGCAAATCATATTCTCTCTGCCAGAATCTCTCATCTAATAGCAAAATGACACCTGTGTCCTCCGTCGTCCTGATTACTCTTCCGGCCGCCTGGAGGACTTTATTTATGCCCGGATACCTGAAAGCATAGTCAAAGCCACAGCCGTTTTCGGCATCGTAATAATCCTTTAATATAGTTCTCTCATTGCTGATCTGCGGAAGCCCCGTTCCGACAACAATAGCACCTATCAGTCTGTCGTTTTTCAAATCAATGCCCTCACCGAATATGCCTCCCATGATACCAAATGCCACAAGTGTTCTGTCCGTTTCCTCACTAAACCTGTCCAGAAATTCCTCCCTCTCAGTCTCTGACATATTATTTTTCTGCAGCATAAGCTCTGTTTCGTCTGCATATTTTTCACAGTAAATATCTGCCACATCATTCATCATCTTATATGACGGAAAGAAAACCATATAGTTTCCAGTCTTTTGCGTGACAACAGTATTAATATACCCTGCAATGCGCTCATACTCACTCCTTGAGCGCCTTGTGTACCTCGTACTCACATCGGTTGCCATCGCAAGCAGTCTCTTTTTGCTGTCAAACGTGCTGTCAGCATATATGGCATAGTTGTCTTTTTTTGTGCTTAGCAGGCTCTTGTAATAGTTTACAGGCAAAAATGTCGCCGAAAAAAACACAGCCGACCTGCCCTTATCCAGCCTCTTTTGTATATTAAGCGACGGGTCCACGCAAAAAAGCTTTAGCATGAACCTGCCATCAGCCTCAAGCTCGGAATACATCACGTAGTGCTCATCCACAAGATCGTAAATGTTCAGGAAATTGCGAAGCTCAAAATAAAAATCCATAACATCCTTTTTCCCCGGAAACTCATTAGCCTTCTGCAAAAACTCATCCAGAAGTGTCATAAGTCTCATAAAGGAAAATACCATATTGCCAAACGTATCATATACCGTGTAATTCTCACACTCACGCTTCATCCCAAGCAGTATCTTATTGCACTTTTCAAGCGCTTTCTCAATAGAACGGCTGTGCTCCTTCATAATGCGCTTCACAGTAAGGAAATCCTCCTTATAAATCTGAGCGCTATACATCTGCCTGCTTCTTTCGACCATATTGTGAGCCTCATCAATGAGAAAAATATAATCTCCCTTTATCCCCTCCTGAAAAAATCTCTTAAGATAAACATTTGGGTCAAACACATAGTTGTAATCGCAGATGATATTATCACACCAGCTAGCCGTATCAAGACAAAGCTCAAACGGACAAACGGTATACCTATCCGCCTGTGATAAAATATCATCCCTCTCAATCATTTCACATCTGTGAAGCAGGTCAAAAACCGCATCATTTACTCTGTCAAAATGCCCCTTTGCATACGGACAGTTTACCGGATTGCATTCCATCTCATCACACAGACACAGCTTTTCCTTAGCCGTTATCTGAATGGTTTTTGCCCTGTAACCATTTTTTTCAAGCAGCGCAAACGTTTCCTTTGCGACTGTTGCGGTGATTGTCTTCGCTGTCAGGTAAAAGATTCTGTCTGCCAGCTCCTCACCAACCGCCTTCACTGCCGGGAAAATAGTAGAGATAGTCTTTCCCACACCGGTCGGAGCCTGCATAAAAAGAAGCTTCTGACGCATAATTGTCCTGTAGACATCCGAAACAAGCTTTTTCTGCCCCGGTCTGTACTCAAACGGAAAATTAAGTTCTTTAATTGAAGCCTGTCTTTGATTTTTCATTTCACACTGAAACGTTGCCCATTTGCCATACTCTTCCATCAGGTCATCAAACCATTTTTTTATCTCTTCAAATGAGAACTCCTCGCGAAAATACTTAGTCTGCTCCGTTTCCAGATTGCAGTAGGTCATCTGAATGCCTATCGTTTCCATATTATTTTGCAGAGCAAAAATATATGCATAGCACATAGCCTGCGCACGGTGCACAAAAACCGGATTTTCAAACAGCTCAACCCTTCTGTACATTCCCTTAATCTCATCGACAAAACACTTGCCATCCTCCGTAAAGATGCCATCTGCCCTGCCCTCGACAGTCAGCTCATACAAATCACCTTCAACAACAAGTGAAAGCGGTACCTCTGCCTGATACTCCTTCCCCATGCTGCCCTGGATTTTCCTGTGAATGCGTGTTCCCTCCATCATGGCATCGGCACTCATAGCTCTGGATGACCGGTTGTCTATGTCACCCTCCCTGAAAATAAATTCCACAAGGTTTCTGACCGAAATATGTAATTGTGTTTTCTTTTCACTATAGTTATTTCCAGCTTCTGTCATGTACTCTCCCTGCATATTCCGGATTATGTCAACGGTTTTGTGTTCCGACAATATTTTCAGTCTAACTCCAGATATTTTTAATACACTGAACAAAAAAAAGGGAGAGCTCCAAGAAGAAACTCTCCCAAAGGACCTTATTCAATTGTATTACGCTACAGTGAATTTATCAATCCAGAAGGAATTAGATTAAGACCTCTTTCCGATAAGGTATATCCAGGTAATGAAGCTAAGACATTAAAGAGAAAAGCTATTGAATACTCTATGATTATCAGATCTCTTAATTCTGAGCAATATAGCACTGTATCTTCTTATATTTCTCAGATGACAGATTCTGATGATGGAATTACTTATATTTATCCAGAAACAACTTGCGACCACTGCCATGTAACTATTCCAAAAATCGAAACAAATGCATCTGAAATGGTTTTTACACGTCATCGACTGGCAATCGTGCAAGATTAATTCGTAATCTTGCTTACATCAGTCAATGGTTTAGAGGTAAAATGGTTACAGTACCAGATTTACTAAATATGGATATTGGATATGTGGCCATCCTTAATAGGATGGCCTATGAAGAAAGTAGAAGTTCAGAATCCATGAAAAGAAAACAAGCTGAAACTATAGAGGATGCTATTGTAGACGAGGGGATAGTCTAGGAGGTATCATATAATGACTCGCGAGGAGTTTTTTAATAGTATAAAAAATGTTACAGCACAAGATATACTTCCGGCATTTGACTCGCTGATGGCATTTTTTAATATATACAATGCTATCGGATTATATAATAATGTCGAGATTACTAGAACAGATGATGAATTAGCAAATTTCGATATTATCTTTAAAGATGGTATTGATATAAATGAGATGAATTCTAAATTTGGTAGTGGGTTAAATATCTATATTTACGGAATTCAATGGCATATCAAATCTGAAGTAAAAAAATCAGATTGCTTACATATTTCATTAACAATTTAATTATATTAGGTGGAATATAATTCCACCTAATATATTTTTTGTTTTTCCACATCATATTAATTATGGTATATATAGAGGAGGTATAATCATGCAGTTTGATAATCTATGTGATTATATAAATAATAATAGAGAATATATTTCAGAACAAAGTATGATTAATGAAGTCGCCAACTTTAATGAACGTAAATTAAATGTAAAATTTACAGATGTAAATGATTTTATTAAGAAGAACGATGTTAAAGAAATTAAAAATCCAATATTCTTTATACGTAACGGTATTCCTACACCTGATGGATTGTTATCAAATGAAATATTCGGTATCACAAAAGAAGAGCGTGCTAATATTTGGGGATATATAGATTTATTAGGGCACTATCTTAATCCATTTATCTATAAAATTTGGTCTAGAATGGATGGAAATATAAAAAATATTGTACATGGTGTTAAATCATATACATTAACTAAAGAAGGATATATTACCGAAGATCCTACTGGAAAAGGAGGTACAGGATTAGATTGGCTGTATAAAAATATGCCAAAAATAAAAATTAAACCTACAGATTCTAGAGCAAGAAAAAATAATATTGCTTTTATTGAAGCTAACAGAGATAAACTATTTATTGATAAAATGCTTGTTCAGCCACCATTTTACAGAGACGTTTTATCAAATGGCGGTAGAACAGAAGTAGGTCAATTAAATAAATATTACGCTTCATTATTAATAGCAACTAAATCATTACGAGAAACTCAAGATTTCGGATTTAATTTAGGAGATTCTGCTAAAGGTAGAGTGCAAGAATGCTTATTAAGTATCTTTAAATGTATTACTGGTACTTCTAACGATCCACAAGATGGTACTGGATTGACTGGTAAGTTAGGCATTATTAATAACTCTCTTGCGCGTACTGTAGATATGGGTACTAGATTAGTATTATCTGCACCAGAATTAAAAGTAGAACGATTAGAAGATTTAATGACAGATACTGAGTATTGCGCATTACCATTAGCGTCTGCAATAGTAAACTTTAAGCCATTCGTAGTATTTGCGGTCAAAAGATATTTTGATAACGAATTTGGAAACAGTGAAATGATTCCTGTTTTATATAAAGGAAAGCTTGTATATGGTAGAGTAAAGAATGCTAAAGCAGTATATTCAGATGAAAGAATAGAGCACGAAATTAACGAATATATTCACGGTTTTTCAAATCGTTTTAAACCAGTTCAAGTAGAAGTTGAATTAGAAGACGGAAAATCTGTTATGGGTACTATTCGTTTTAAAGGCAAATTTGTTAAAGCAGATGAGGTATTACGAGTACAAAAAGAAGGAGATGTTTTAGCAGATTCTAGTCTTATTAATAGACCTTTAACTTGGCTTGATGTTTTATATATTGCAGCTACAGAAGCAACTCAAGATAAATGTGTACTTATCACTCGTTATCCTATTGATAGTGCATATAATCAAATCCCACAAAAAATACATATTTCTACTACTAAAGAAATAGAACCAGTATTATTAAGCGGAAAATTTTATAGATGGTATCCTAAAATTAAAGCTTCTGATATATCTACTAACACATCAAACAAATTTATCGATACCTTAAATATATCCAACCTTCTAATCGGCGGAATGATGGCGGATTATGATGGTGATACTGTAGGTGTTAAAGGAGTATGGCTACAAGAATCTAATGAAGAACTTATGAAATTTATTAAATCTAAATCTCATTATATTAACTTCTCAGGAGGAAACTTTAGAAGTCCTTCTAATGAGGCTATACAAAGTTTATACTCAATGACAAAAATATTACCACAAGATTTATCAAAAGTAACAGATCCCGTATTTTAAAAGATAATCCTACTAGTTTTTACTAGTAGGATTATTTAATTATGTATTAAAATAATGATTTCATAACGAAATATTAATATAATTTTATATGTAAGTTCGGATCGCGTCATTATCAATATAATAATATATAGAAAGGATGAATTATCATGTCTAAAGTTAAACGAAATCAAGAATTATTAGAAAATCACCAGTACGATGAATTGATTAGGGAAAATATTAATTTAATTCATATCATAATAAAGAAAAACTATCCACATGTTAAACAAGATAGTTATGAATATGAAGATATGTTTAGCGATGGTTTATATGGCATGTATAAAGCAGCTATTAATTTTAAAATTGATAGGGGTTGTGAATTTTCAACATTTGCAAATAAATGTATCTTAAATCAAATCAATATGTCTTATCGGTATTCTAAAAAACATAAAAATTTAATATCTTTATATACATCTATACAAAATTTAAATGGGAAAAATAGT
>ENA-USZK01000794-USZK01000794.1-human-gut-metagenome-genome-assembly--contig:-NODE-794-length-15152-cov-5.604975_pt1 | contig 15152 bp, 10 predicted proteins | sample MGYA00250043_ERZ773534 | MGnify/ENA primary metagenome ERZ773534 (study PRJEB29103, sample SAMN06112056) | human gut metagenome | biome: human gut; feature: ankylosing spondylitis patient; material... | reverse complement strand
CAGTCGAGACCCTTGGCTTTGCATTTTTCAATGAGCTTGTCGGGCGTGTATTTTCCGTCGCTGATTGAAGAATGCATATGCGTATCGCCGCAGAGCCAGATTCTGTTTGGCATATCGGGTCTCCTTTCGTGAAAATTAGAAGCGTGAAAGTTGGTAAATTAAAAAAATACTTTTTATAACTTCATTTTGTGCCGCCCTGCGGCATCGGTGCGTCGGGTCGCCGCACCCTACAAGTTGCTTATCAAAAATCTGTGCATAGTTCGCGGGTTGATGATATCTGATTATACTGCGCATTTTTTCACTATTCACTGTTCACTAATTGCTTTGAGTGCGAACGAAATTATTCCCAGTCTTTCCATATCTCCGGGCAGTAGCCGACCGTTGCCTGCTTGCCGTTTCGGACTATCGGGGTTTTGAAGAGTTCGGGGTGCTCGAACAGCTTCTCCTCTTTGTCCTCGTCGTGCGCGAGGTATTTTATAAACTGCTGTTCGTATGCCTTGCTCTTCTCGTCGAATAATTTGTCCATGCCGCCGACGGCTTTCTTGACCGAGGCGTATTCGCCGCGGCTCATGCCATATTTTGCAACATCGATGAGCTGATATTTTATCCTGCGCTCCTTGAACCAGCGCTCTGCCTTTTTCGTGTCGAAGCATTTTGATTTTCCGAATATCTGTATGTTCATGTTCTTGCTCCTTTTTCTCTTGTATCCGGTGACAATTATATGATAAAATATCTTTGTTGTAAAGGAGTTGAACCGCTTGACGATGGATATGCCGAAAAATGTTGATATTGCGATAAACCTGCTTCAGTCGGCGGGTTTCGAGGCATATGCCGTCGGCGGATGCGTGCGCGACAGCCTGCTCGGCAAGACTCCGAACGACTGGGATATAACGACCTCGGCGAAGCCGGAGGATATGAAATCCGTGTTTGCAGACTTTCACTGCATCGACACGGGCATAAAGCACGGCACGGTGACGGTAGTTATCGACGGCGAGCCGCTTGAAATAACGACTTTCCGCCTCGACGGCGAATATGAGGACAACAGGCACCCGAAAAGCGTGACTTTTACTTCCAATCTCGGCGCGGATCTCGGCAGGCGTGATTTCACGGTCAACGCCATGGCTTACAGTAAAATGACCGGGACGGTCGATCTCTTCGGCGGTCAGAATGATCTCAAGAACAAAATAATCCGATGCGTCGGTGACCCGGACAGGCGCTTTAATGAAGATGCCCTGCGAATCCTGCGCGCCCTGCGCTTTGCGTCCGCACTCGACTTTGAAATTGAGGAGAAAACCGCGCAGAGCCTTTTGAAAAACCGTGCTCTGCTCGGCAATATTTCCGAAGAGCGCATAGCAAAAGAGCTGTTAAAGCTCGTCTGCGGAAAGGGCGCAAAGCGAATTCTAACGGACTTCGCCCCGGTGTTGTTTGAAATCCTGCCGGAGCTTCAGCCGATGTACAAAAACAGCCACGACAACCCGCACCACTGCTATGATATATACGAACACACGCTGATAGCCGTCGAGAGCATCGACCCCGAGCCGACGCTGCGCTTTGCGATGCTCCTGCATGACTGCGGCAAGCCCGCCGTCAAAAAATTCGACGAAAACGGAGTCGCGCATTTTTACGGACATCAGAGAATCAGCGCGGAGATTTCGGCGCAGATACTCGCGCGGCTCAAAGTGTCGAACAAATTCAGAGATGAAATTCTGTTCCTCGTCAGCAATCACGATCGCTGGGAGCTATATGAAAACACGGAAAAAATGCCGCGCTATCTCTCAAAATTCGGTCTCGACGGCGTGCTGAATCTGCTCAAGGTCATGCGCGCCGATGTGCTCGCGCAATCGCCGGAATACAGATACCGACTCGATCAGATAGCCGATGCCGAAGAAATCGCGAAGAATCTGGCGGCGCAAAAGCCGTGCCTGTCGCTGAGCGAGCTCCAGATAAACGGGCGCACGCTCATGGATATCGGCATCCCGCAGGGCAGAAAGCTCGGTGCGGTGCTCGCCCAATTACTCGACGAAGTGATAGACGGGGTGACAAAAAACACGCAGGAAGCCCTGACGACCCGCGCGAGGGAAATATACAGTGAGATGAAATGAAAAATCCGCCGTATCAATTATTTGATACAGCGGATAATTTTTTATATTTTACACTCCGAACTGGCTGGCGTAGAGCTCTCTGTAGAAGCCATTCTGCGCGAGCAGCTGTTCGTGCGTGCCCTGTTCGACTATTGTGCCGTTGTTCATGACCAAGATAACATCGGCGTCGCGGATGGTCGAGAGCCTGTGCGCGATAACGAAGCTCGTTCTGCCGTTCATCAACGCGTTCATCGCTTTTTGAATATGCACTTCTGTGCGCGTGTCAACGGAGCTTGTCGCCTCGTCGAGGATGAGCACCGACGGGTTCGCGAGGATGGCGCGGGCTATTGTCAAAAGCTGGCGCTGACCCTGCGAGATGTTCTCGCCGTTCTCTTCGAGCATCGTCTCGTAGCCGTCGGGCAGTGTGCTGATGAAGTGGTGGACCCTTGCCGCCTTTGCCGCGTCAATGACCTCTTCGCGTGAGCAGCCCTTTCGGCCGTAGGCTATATTCTCCATTATCGTGCCCTCGAACAGCCATGTGTCCTGGAGCACCATGCCGAATACACTGCGCAGATTTTCACGCGGCATTGAGCGTATGTCGTACCCGTCGAGAAGAATCTCGCCCTTGTTCACATCGTAGAAGCGCATGAGCAGGTTCACGAATGTCGTCTTGCCCGCTCCCGTCGGTCCGACTATCGCGACGAGCTGACCCGGTTCGACTTTCAGATTCATGTTTTCGATAAGCGGCACTTCGGGAGTGTAGCTGAAGCTGACATCTTTGAATTCGACCTCGCCCTTGGGCTCTTCGATCCTAGTGTCGTAGCAGTCGGCGCACTCGTCGGGCTCATCGAGCAGGTTGAACACGCGCTCCGCACTCGCGAGCGAGGACTGAAGGTTGTTCGCAATGTTGCCGATGCTGACGAGCGGCTGCATGAAGAGCTTTGAATAGGTGAAGAAAGTTGTTATGTCGCCGAGAGAGAAAGTGCCCTTTATGACATACACGCCGCCTATGACGCAGATGAGCACATAGGCTATGTTGCTGACGAAATTTAATATCGGACCGATTATGCCGGAGATGAACTGCGCTTTGTATCCGGCTTTTGCGAGGCTTACGTTTATATCATCGAACTCGTCTATCGCCTGTTCCTCGTGGTCAAAGACTTTGATAAGCGTGTGACCGGTGTACATCTCTTCGATGTGTCCGTTTATGTTGCCCGTCTCGTCCCACTGGCGGCGGAAATAACGCTTTGAGCGCTTAGAGATGATCGATATCACGAGAAGGCTCGGCGGGAGCACGGAGAGCGTGATGAGAGTTAACTGCCAGCTGACATAGAACATCAGCGCAAGCATACCGATGAAGCTCACCGCAGAGGTGATTATCTGAATGAGATTGTTTTGCAGGGTGTTGCTGATATTGTCGATATCGTTCATCATTTTGCTGAGGATATCGCCCTTCGAGTGCGAGTCAATATAGCTCAGCGGCAGATGGGTCAGCTTGTCGTTTACCTTGTCGCGCAGATCGCGCACGACGGACTGCGTGACGCCCGCCATGATATAGTGCTGAACATAGCTGAGCACCGCGCTCAGGCCGTAGATGCCGAGAATGGTCAGCAGGATTTTCTGTATCTTTGAAAAGTTTATCTCGCCGCCGGAGAGCTTTATATCCGCCTGCTCTTTTATCGCGTCGACTATGTCGCCGAGGAACATCGGTCCCGTGACGGTCAGCACCGTGCCGATAACGCCCGCTATGAGCACGACGACCATGCCGGGGATAAACGGCTTTAAGAGCGGCACGAAGCGCGAGACGGTCTCTTTGAAATTCTTCGGCTTTTCGCCGGGGCGGCGGTTGCCGCCGGAATATCCGCTGTATTTCTTTCTCGATTGCGAGGTGCGCTTTCTCTTCAGAGGTGATCTTCTGCTCATGCGAGTTCCTCCTTTGAAAGCTGGGATTGGGCAATTTCGCGATAGACCGTACAATTTTCAAGCAGCTCGCGGTGAGTACCGATGCCCGCCACCTTGCCCTCGTCGAGCACGATTATACGGCTCGCGTCGATTATCGTTCCGACGCGCTGGGCGACGATTATTTTTGTTATGTCCGGCATCCTCTCGCGCAGAGCCTTGCGGAGTTTTGCATCGGTTGAGAAGTCGAGAGCCGAGAAGCTGTCGTCAAAAACATATATCTCAGCCTTTCTTATCAATACGCGCGCTATCGCGAGGCGCTGGCGCTGACCGCCGGAAAGGTTCTTGCCGTTTTGCGAGAGCTCGCTGTCGAGTCCGTCCGGCATAGCTTTGACAAAGTCTGCCGCCTGCGCGGTTTCGAGCGCCTCCCACATCTCCTCTTCGGTCGCGTCGGGTTTGCCCATGCGCAGGTTGTCGGCGACGGTGCCGCTGAACAGGAATGCGCTCTGCGGAATAAAGCCTATCTTCTCGTGGAGGGTACGCATAGACATATTTTTTATATCCACGCCGTCAATGAGAATCCTGCCGCCCGAGACATCGTAAAATCGGGGGATAAGATTGACGAGAGTCGATTTGCCCGAGCCTGTCGAGCCGATAACGGCGGTGGTCTCGCCGGGCATGGTCTTGAAAGATATGCGCGAAAGTATCGGCGAATCGGCGCCCGGATAGCTAAAGCTCACGCAGTCGAACTCAAGCTCGCTGCGGCGGTCTGCGTCGGGGGTTATCGGATGCTCGGTCTCTTTTATCATCGGGACGAGGTCGAGAACCTCGTTGATTCTCTTTGCGGATATCTCCGCTTTCGGGAGCATCACGAACAGCGACGCCGCCATGGAGACCGCGTAGATTATCATTATCATATAGACCATGAACGCCTGCAGATCGCCGACGGTGTTTGCTATCTGCACGCTGTCCGCGACGGCGTCGAGCGCGTCTATCTGATCCGCCGCCATCTTGAGGAGAATGGCGACTATGACATAGCAAAGAAGCGTTGCGAGCGGAATAAGGAACGCAAAAATACGGTTTATCTTGAGCATGAGTCCGGTCAGGTCGTAGTTTGCCTTTCTGAACTTCTCGTCCTCATATTCCGAGCGGTTGAACGCGCGGATAACTCTGATTCCGCTGAGCTTTTCGCGCAGGATGAGATTGAGTCTGTCGGTCTTTTTCTGCGCCTTGTCGAACATCGGCAGAACCTGCTTTGCGACGACGAGGGCGATAACCAAAATTATCGGAATAGCGATGAACATGACGGTCGAGAGCCTCTTATTCAGCGTGAACGCCATGAACGCGCCGCCGACCATGACTATCGGCGCGCTGATAATAATGCGGATCATCATCAGGATCATGTCCTGAATCTGGCGGATGTCGTTTGTCGTTCTCGTTATCAGCGAGGGCGTGCCTATCTTATCTATATCGCACTGGCTCAACGACTCGACCTTGACGAACAGCGCGCGGCGAAGCGACAGACCGAAGCAGGCGGAGACCTTTGAAGAATAGTAGCTGCCCGCGATTGCCGCGCCTATCGCGATAGCGGAGAGCACCGCCATAACGCCGCCGATGAGCTGAACAGTGCCCATGCGCCCGTCGCCGATGCCGGTGTTTATCATCAGAGCCATCATCGCGGGCAGAATCAGCTGCATAAGATTGTTGAACAGCGAGAAAAACAGCGCCGCCACGGTAGCTCCCATATATGGCTTTAGAAATTTAACTATCTTCGTCACGGGTCGGTATACCTCCGTCTGTCGAAAAAAGATATAATTACAATTTATTTTATCATCGAAATGTGAACGGTTCAATAACTTTGGTAAACTTTCGGCGATAAATTGAATATATATTGCACGGACTCAATAAAAAGGGGGAGAAAATATGGACTGGTATTCGATGAGCGCCGCGGACGCGGTCGGCAAGCTCGGCAGCAGCGTTGACAGGGGCCTGAGCTCGCGCGAAGCGGAGAAGCGGCTCGGGCAGGACGGCGAAAACATACTGCGCGGCAAGAAAAAGAAAAGTATCATCGCGGAATTTTTCGAGCAGTTCAAAGATTTCACGGTGATAGTTCTGCTCATAGCGAGCGGAGTGTCGTTTGCAACCTCGTTTCTCGAGGAGCACGGCGACTTCGCCGACCCGATAATGATACTGATAATAGTTATCCTCAACGCCGCAGTCGGGGTCATTCAGCAGCGGCGCGCAGAGCATTCGCTCGAGGCGCTGAAAAGTATGTCCGCGCCGACGGCGGCAGTCATAAGAGACGGAAAAGAGACAAAAATCCCTGCGTCGGAAGTTGTTCGCGGGGATATTATAGAAGTCCGTGCGGGCGATCTCGTCCCCGCCGATGCGCGGCTGATATCTTCACATTCGCTGTCGGCTCAGGAGAGCGCGCTGACCGGCGAATCCATGCCATGCGAAAAGGACGCTCTCTGCCGTATTCCGGACGGCAGTCCGCAGGCGGAGCTCAAAAATATGATATTTTCGTCCTCAGTCATAACCGCAGGTCACGCCAGAGCGGTCGTGACTCAGACAGGCATGGATACGGCGGTCGGGAAGATAGCGCATCTTCTGAACACAGAAGACGAACCGACAACGCCGCTGCAAATAAAGCTCGCGAAGATAGGAAAAGTTCTCGGCATCGGCGCGCTGGCGATATGCGCGCTGATATTCGTGCTCAGCATCCTGCGCGGCATGGGCGTGCTCAGCGCGTTCATGCTCTCGGTGAGCCTCGCAGTTGCGGCTATCCCCGAGGGACTGCCCGCGGTAGTCACCGTTGTGCTCTCGCTCGGGGTGCAGAAGATGGCGAAGAGCAACGCAGTCATACGCCGCCTGCCTGCAGTCGAAACGCTCGGCGCGGCAACATATATCTGCTCCGATAAAACAGGTACGCTGACACAAAATAAAATGACAGTCACTGCCGCTTGCTCACCGTCGGGCGAAATTCAATTGACCGGCGAAGAGGCGAAAAAGCTTTTCTCCCTTGCGGCGCTCTGCTGCGACGCAAAATATGAGGGCAAGGGCAAGGTATCAGGTGAGCCGACAGAGGCTGCGATAGTCGCGGCGGCGGAGCGCTCCGGGACTGATACAGCGAAGCTCAACCGCCAAAAGCCCAGAACCGATGAAATACCGTTCTCGTCCGAGCGAAAGATGATGTCCGTCGCGATAAAAGACGGAGACAAAATAATAACGGTCGCAAAGGGCGCGCCCGATGTGCTGATAAAAAAGTGTTCCGACATAATATTAAACGGAACAAAAATCCCTCTGACTTCGGCTTGGCGCGAAAAAATACTGAGCCTCAATGCCTCTCTTGCCGAGCGGGCGCTGAGAGTCATTGCCGTCGCCACGGGCGAGACAAACGGGGGGAAAATAAGCGAGACGGGGCTGACATTCTGCGGGCTTATCGGCATGGAGGATCCGCCGCGTGAAGAGGCATATGAGGCGGTCAAAACCTGCCGCCGTGCGGGAATAACGCCGGTCATGATAACCGGCGACCATGCGGGCACCGCCTGCGCCACGGCGAAAAAGCTCGGCATACTCTCGCGCTCCGGCGAATGCTTGACGGGTGCGCAGATAGACAAAATGGGCGAGAACGAATTCGCGCGCGCCGTGCGCTCCTGCCGCGTATATGCGCGTGTGACGCCGGAGCACAAAGTTCGGATAGTCAAGGCTCTGCGAGCCCACGGCGAGGTTGTTGCCATGACCGGCGACGGGGTCAACGACGCACCCGCATTAAAGGCCGCCGATATCGGCTGCGCCATGGGCAAGGGCGGCACGCAGGTGGCGCAGAACGCCGCCGACATGATTCTGACCGACGACAATTTCGCGACAATAGTCAAAGCCGTCGCCCAGGGGCGCGGAATATATGACAATATCCGCCGCGCCATACACTATCTGCTCGGCTGCAACATCGGCGAGATACTCTGCGTCTTTGCCGCCACTCTCTTCGGCATGCCCGCGCCGCTGCTGCCGATACAGCTTCTGTGGATAAACCTCGTCACAGACTCCCTGCCCGCGCTCGCGCTCGGTGCGGAGAGGCTTGACAGCCGCATCATGCAGCGTCCCCCGCGCGACAGCTCAAAGAGCTTTTTCGCCGACCGCACGGGACTCGACATAGCCCTCGAGGGAATGTTGATAGGCGCGCTGAGTCTGTTTGCGTTCGTCGCAGGCAACTCGCTTTTCAAAAACTCCTGCGTCGAGCTCGGGCGAACCATGGCGTTTGCGACGCAGAGCCTCTGTGAGATAGCTCATTCGTTCAATATGCGCTCGCGCCGCTCGGTTTTCAGCATCGGTATTTTTTCAAACAGAAAGCTGACAATTTGCGCCGCTCTCTGCGCCGCGCTCCAGCTCATTGTTATGACCGTCCCGCCGCTGCGTGTGCTGTTCGACGTGTCCGTGCTCAATATATATGAGTGGCTGACCGTTGCCGCCCTCGCCCTCGCACCGATAGCGTTCTCGGAACTCGGCAAAGCGGTTGGAGGAAAAAGAGAGACGGAATGATTTGCAGAAACCCCACGCCCCATCAACAAACAAAGGCATCCGCTTATAACGGATGCCTTGATGTTTTATAAAACTGTCTTTTCTACCGAAGTGCCCGAGATATATCTCTCTTTTATCTTCATCAGCTCTGCCATGTGCGCTGTTTGAAGATGCGTTTCCTGCTGTTTTGCCGAAGCCCATTTTTCAACGAGCATCACCGCGTCCGGGCTTTCCGCCGAGAAGTAGTAGTCGTAGCCCTCGCAGCCGTCTTCGGCGCGGACGGTATTGAGAATCCCGGAGGCTGTTATTTCTCTGACGAATCTTTCTCCGCCGCCGGGCTTCGCCGTGTATTTTACTAAGAGCAATAGCATAAAAATCCCCCGCTTATCTGCACTGAGCCGCGATGCATTCGCTCAGGCGCGCCAGATTTTCCATGCCGAGGCTCTCCGCCCTGACGCTCGCGGGCAGTCCCGCCGCTTCTATAGCTGCGTTTATCTTGTCTTTCGGGATGCCGAGTCCCGCGCTCAGCGAGTTCGATGCGGTCTTTCTGCGCTGACCGAACGCCGCCTTGACTACGCGGAAGAAGAATTTCTCGTCCGATATTTCAACAGGCGGGTCGGGTCTGATATCGAGCCTGATAACGCTGCTGTCCACTTTGGGAGCGGGCATGAACGAGCCTGCCGAGACATCGAAGAGCTTCTTCGCGTCGGCATAGTAGTTGACCGCTACTGTTACGGCACCCGCGTCCCTGCTGCCGACCGGGGCGCAGAGTCTCGCCGCCGCCTCTTTTTGCACCATGACCGTCACCGCATCTATCGGAATGCGGCTCTCGAGCAGGTACATGATAACCGGCGACGTGATGTAATACGGCAAATTCGCGCAGACTACGACGCGCATTCCGGCAAATCGGCTCGCGATAAGCTCGTGCAGGTCGGTCTTTAGCACGTCTGCGTTGAGCACTTCGACATTGTCGAAATCCTCAAGCGTCCCCGCGAGAACGGGTATGAGGCGCGTGTCGAGCTCAAGCGAGACGACTTTTTTCGCCCTCTTTGCAAGCTCCGCGGTCAGCACGCCGATTCCCGCGCCTATCTCGATAACGCCGGTGTTTTCGTCCGCGCCGCAGGCCTCCGCCATGCGCGGGCAGACGGTCGGATTTATCAGAAAGTTCTGACCGAGCGACTTCGAAAAAGTGAATCCGTGAGCCGAGAGTATTTCTTTTATAGTATTGATATTTGAAAGATCCTGCATATTATCTCCTTGTTATTCGGTCAGCGAGCAGATGCGCACACCGAAAAGTCCCGTTTCGACCTTGACCTCAATCGAGTCGCCGACTTCGACTTTGCCGCAGCGCTCCTTTGGCAGGTCGATCCACGCATCGACTCCCGCGCCTTTCCACGGGGTTACGCGGATTCTGTGCGGACCGTCGTAAAACGCGGTTCGGATATCGTCGTCCGTCTCGATAACGACCGTGTTTACATTATGTACGCCGCGTGTGAACGTATTATTGAGCGTCATGGCGCAGCCCATTATAGAAAGCGCGGCGAGCAGAATAAACAGTGCCTGTTTCACTCCGCCGACGGAAAAGCCCGCAAACTTCTTCTTGCATATCATATAGGCAACTATAGTCAGCACAATGGCGATAATAATGCTCACGCAGAGCATCGGACCGAACGAGTCGATGGCGTTGTTTATCTCGGTCTCGAAAATCATGAGCGCCACCGGCACCATCGGCGCGCACCAGATGCTCTCCGTGCGTCCTCGGCACATATCGAATGTCAAAAATCCTATGCTCGCCGCTGAATAGACGACCGCTGCCGCCGCGACGAATTTCACGCTGTGGAAGAACGCGAACAGCGCAAACACCGCTATATTGGCGCACAGCCAAATTATATTTTTCTTTTTCATTGATTTAACCCCTCATTGACGGCAGATTGTATTTTACTGATTCGCACCCTTGCCGCTCAAATATTCTATATCCATTGCGAGAATACGCGCTTTTTGGCAGTGCGACATTTCCTCGCGCTTTTCATTTGTTACCGACGGAGTCAGCCACCGCATCATCAGACGAAAAGCATTCTCCCTGCATTTCTCATCGGTCTCTTCGTATATTTTTCCGAAAGCTATAGCACTCCGGTATTTTGTGGTGAAGCGATCTTCAATCACTCCGCCGTTTTCGACGACGCAGAACGAGCATTTGTTATCCCGCGCTATGGCGTCGATTTTATGACCCTCGGCGGCGCAGTGGAAATATATTCTCTCGCCGTCATAGACATAGTTGAGCGGCACGGTATAGGGATAGCCGCCGTCGCCCGCGAGGGCGAGCACACCGTAAGAGCCGTTTTCGAGTATTTCTTTTGCCTGCCTCTCGGGCAATTCGCGCTCAGTGCGCCTCATTTTTCTGAACATATCATATCTCCGTGTGGTTTGGTTGAGAAATTTGCTAAAAGTATTTTGTGAATTCCCCGCAGAGAGACAGAACAGTCAAAAAAGAGCGGGTGAAGCAAAGCAATAAATTGTAGCGTACAACTGTAAATGTCTGCGATAGGCAAACAGTCAATATTGCAAATCGGCACAATCTTGTAGGGGCGGATATCATCCGCCCGCGAAAATTGCACATTTTTATTGATTCTCAACTTGTAGGGTGCGACAAATCGTCCGCACACTCACAGCAATCTCGTGTCGTTGATTATCAGCTCGAAGCTGCAATCGAGTCTGGCGGCGGATTTTTTGCAAAGCACCATGCGCTCGAGGAAAATCTCGAAGTATTCCATCACCGGGCAGATGTCCGTGTCGATCTTCAGGCGCAGGATTATTACTCTGTCCTCGCCGTCAACCTCAAGCTCCGAGTCCACGACCGCGTAGTTGACTCTGTCGTGAATGTCCGTGCTGACTGTTTTGCTGTTTCTGACGCGGCTTCGGCGCACGTCGCTCTTGTCCGCGAGGATGAGCGCCGCGGCGATCGGGCTGACGGGCGCCGCCGTCTTTTCGTCGTGGTGTCCTATCGCGCCGACTATCAGCGCGATGTCTTTCGGGTTTATGTCGAGACTGCGCAGAATGTTGAACGCGAGTATGCCGCCGCTCTGCGCGTGGTCGCATCGGTTTATCATGTTGCCGATATCGTGCATGTATCCGGCGACCGCCGCGAGCTCGCATTCGTGGTCGCTGTAGTTAAGTATTTCCAGTATCTCGCGCGACATTTTTGATACCGTGCCCGCATGGGCGAGTCCGTGCTCGGTGAAGCCCAGCTCGCCGAGAACGCGGTTGCCTGCGAGGATATAAGTCCTGAGCTCTTCGTTTTCATGAATTTTATCGTAAAGTTCCATTTTTTGCACCTCTTTTTTCGCTCTGCGGCGTAAAAAATTTGTAAAAAACCTGTTGTCTGTCTTTTCTTTTGCCTACTTTATGAGTATAATATAACCAATAAAGAGTCTGGAGGTAATTTCAATGTCCACTGTATTAGTAACCGGCGGCGCTGGCTTCATCGGCTCGCACACGAGCGTAGAGCTGCTCAACGCGGGATATGATATCATTATACTCGATAATTTTGTCAACAGCAAGCCCGAAAGCCTTAAAAGAATAAAAGAACTTACGGGCAAGGATTTCAAATTCTATCAGGCGGATATACGCGACGAAGAGGCGATGACCAAAGTTTTCGTCGAGAACAAGATCGATGCGGTCATTCACTTTGCGGGTCTCAAGAGCGTTCCGCAGAGCGTCAAAGAGCCGCTCAACTACTATGACAACAACATAGCGGGCACGGTCTGCCTGTGCCGCGTGATGGATAAGGCGGGATGCAAGAAACTCGTCTTCAGCTCGTCCGCCACTGTTTACGGCAGCAAGAATCCCTCTCCGCTCAGAGAGGATATGCCGACCGGCGGCACCACGAACCCCTACGGCACGACGAAGTATTTCATCGAGCAGATACTTCAGGATCTCTGCGTATCCGACAGCGAGTGGGGCGTGTCCATCCTCCGCTACTTCAATCCCATCGGCGCGCACAAGAGCGGGCGCATCGGCGAGGATCCCAACGGAATCCCCGGCAACCTCATGCCCTATATCACTCAGGTCGCCATCGGCAAGTTAGAGTGCCTCAACGTCTGCGGCAACGACTATCCGACCCCGGACGGCACGGGCGTGCGCGACTATATCCATGTTGTCGACCTGGCGCTCGGCCACATAAAAGCCCTCGACAGACTGCTCAAAGTAAAGGGCTGCGAGGTCTATAACCTCGGCACCGGCAAGGGCTACAGCGTGCTCGACGTTGTCAAGGCTTTTGAAAAGGCGTCGGGAATCAAAATCAACTACAGAATAGCTCCCCGCCGCGCGGGTGATGTCGCCTGCTGCTATGCGGACGCGACAAAGGCAAAGGAAGTGCTTGGCTGGCAGGCGCAGTACGATATCGACGATATGTGCGCCGACTCGTGGCGCTGGCAGTCGCAGAACCCCAACGGCCTGGAATAAGCTGTTCGGAAAGGAACCGGTTTGACGGAACTTTTTGAAAATATACAAAAGCCCGAGACCGCCGTGCTTGTCGGCGTGGATCTGGGCGAATATGACTGCGAGGCGTCACTCGACGAGCTTGAGGAGCTGGCAAAGACCGCCGGCGCCGAGGTCGAAGCGCGCGTGACTCAGCGGCGCGAGACTCCCGATTCCGCGACCTTCATCGGCTCGGGCAGGCTCAAGGAGATAAAAAACTTTTGCGCCGATAACGACGTTGACCTGCTTATCTTCGACAGCGAGCTGACTCCCTCACAGCAGAGGAATATTGAAGACATAACCGACGTGCGCGTCGTTGACCGCACGCAGCTGATACTCGATATCTTCGCCGCGCGCGCAAGAAGCGGCGAGGGCAAATTGCAGGTCGAGCTGGCGCAGCTGAAATATCTGCTCCCGCGCCTCGGCGGCAAGGGAACGAGCATGTCGCGTCTCGGCGGAGGAATCGGCACGCGCGGACCGGGCGAAACAAAGCTCGAATCCGACCGCCGCCACATCCGCCGCAGGATAAAAAATCTTGAGGACGGGCTCGAGGCGCTCTCGCGCCGCAGAAAGCTCGCGCGCGAACGCCGCGAAAAGGACGAAGTCGAAACGGTCGCCATAGTCGGCTACACAAACGCCGGAAAATCAACGCTGATGAACGCGCTGACCCAGGCGGGCGTGCTTGCGGAGGACAAGCTCTTCGCAACGCTCGACCCCACCTCCCGCGCGCTGACTCTGCCGGACGGCAGAAGGGTTATGCTCATAGACACGGTCGGATTCATCCGCCGCCTGCCGCACGGACTTGTCGAGGCATTCAAATCGACCCTCGAGGAAGCGGCGAGCGCGACGCTGATACTCAATGTCTGCGACGCTTCGTCGCCGGACTGCGCCGAGCACCTTGAGGTCACGAACAGGCTTCTCGAAGAGCTCGGAAGCAAGGGCAAGCCGATAATCGCCGTGTTCAACAAGTGCGACGCCGCGCCGGATCTCTCGTGGCTCTCGGCAGGACTGCACAGCGTCAAGATATCCGCGCTCACGGGAGAGGGACTGGACAGGCTTTTAAACGAGATGGTCAGGGCACTGCCGCCCACGCGCAAAAAGGTCACGCTCCTGCTCCCCTATTCCATGGGGTCGGATGCCGCTCTCCTGCGCGAAAAGGGCGCGCTCGACCGCGAGGAATACCGCCCGGACGGACTGCTGATGACCGTCACCGCAGACGCAAAGCTCCTCGAAAGATACAAAGATTATATTGTATAATAAATTGTATAGTAAAACACCGACTTCCGGGATATTTCGGGGGTCGGTGCTGTTTTGTTTGCGGCAGTGCCATGAAACCGCGAAGTTTCGTAAATTAGGATTTGTCGATGTCTCCCCACACAACATCAAGTTCTATATTTTACTTATTACTCCACACAACACAAAAATCCGCCTTGCTTTCGCTTGGCGGATTTTCTGTTTCTTACTTTTCACTGTTTGACTGTTATCATATAGCAGCCGGTGTTGTCCGGGGAGACTACTGCCGAGCCGAATGCTTTCGGCATCGTCACGCTCTCGCCGACAGTCTGCCTCGAAATCAAATATCCGTCGGCGGAGTACCACTCGCCTGTTTCAAACGAGTCGATATATTTTTCGAGCGTCAGTCGGTCGTTGTATATTATCGCCGCGTGGGGCTTGCCGACATAGCGAATGTGCCACGGCTCGAATTTTATACCCGTCGAGCTCTTGCCGTAGGACGGATAACGGATTATAAATCCGTATTTCCACGACTCGGAGTTGACGAACTGCCCGGCGGGGCTTTTGACAAAGCCCTCGCCCGCGAAGTTTTTGACATAAACATCGATGCCGAGTCCCGTTTGGTGCTCGCTCGCGCCGGGCGCGGCGGCGGTCGAGGAATCGCTGTTGTAGAGCTCCTTTTGCTCATCCGCGTCGCGGACACTGCTCATGACAAGGAGCTTGCAGTCGGTCTTTTCCATTACTGCGGCGGACAGCTCCGAAAAGCTCTCCGCGGCGCAGGCGTTCATTATGACGCCCGTCTTTTTGTATTCCGCAAGATCCGGCTTGTCGTTATCATCCAGAGGATGCTCGGAGTTCACGAGCATCAGGCTCTGATTAAAAGTCACGCGCGAGTCGGCGCGCAGGGCGTCGATATTTATTTCATCGAGCTCGGGTGAAATCTTT
>ENA-USZK01000790-USZK01000790.1-human-gut-metagenome-genome-assembly--contig:-NODE-790-length-15209-cov-24.525377_pt1 | contig 15209 bp, 12 predicted proteins | sample MGYA00250043_ERZ773534 | MGnify/ENA primary metagenome ERZ773534 (study PRJEB29103, sample SAMN06112056) | human gut metagenome | biome: human gut; feature: ankylosing spondylitis patient; material... | reverse complement strand
CACTTGGTCTATCATAGGCGTATGTAGATTACCACCTCGTTTAGATGATATCGACGCACATCTCCTGTGACCACAACGCGTACCACAGACGCTTCCGGGGCACATGGTTACAACGGGAAAAAGAGGCCACAAGACCATTTACATTCCAGACAAAAGCGGCGGAAATGGCTAAAAATCAATACAAAGCATAGCTTTTGATTCGTTCGCATCCGAGAGGTCGAGGGTTCGAATCCCTTCAGGTCCACCAAAAATAAACCACCCGCAAGGGTGGATTTATTTTTGCCGTGGGCCTGCGGGAGTCGAAGTTTATCCCCCCCTTGCGGGGGAAATCCCTTCAGGTCCACCAAAAATAAACCACCCGCAAGGGTGGATTTATTTTTGCTGCGGCCTGCGGGAGTCGAAGTTTATCCCCCCTTGCGGGGGAAATCCCTTCAGGTCCACCAAAAATAAACCACCCGCAGGGGTGGCTTTGTTTTTGCTGCGCCCTGCCAACGCGCTGCCTCACTGTGCGTCCTGTTGCGCTTTGCCCCGCGCTGTGGTATACTGCACATAGCTATCCCCACATTGCCTTCATAAAGGAGGACTGCCTGTGTCTACAATGTTGGAGCGCCGCTACCGGCGGCAGCACCTGAACTGTGTGCGGCACATCACCCTGGACCCCAAGGGCCGGGGCGTGGTGCGTATCCACATGATCCCACCCCGTGAGGACGCGGAAAACGCGCCCTTTCTGCTGCTGCTCAACGGCAGCAAGCTGGTGCCCCTGAACCTGAGCTGGGCCATCCTGCTCTCCTGCTTCATGGACCGGCTGGAGCCCTTCGCCGGGCTGGAGATCACCGAGAGCGACTGGAACGCCATGGCCGCCGGTGCGGTGGCACGGACCCATAAGGTCTACCCCTTCACGCCCAAGGAGCGTCTGGCGGGGGACCTGCAAATCATGATAGAGTCCCTGGTGGCCATCGCCCGGGGGCAGGAGCCGGAGGCGGAGGTCGCGCCGCTGACGCTGGGCGAGTACGCCCCCGAGATGACCGCGCCCCACCGTATGGACCTGATGGTCAGCGCCATGACCCGTGACGGCGCGTGGCACTGCAACCAGAAGTGTCTGCACTGCTATGCGGCGGGACAGCCCCTGTCCGATATGCCGGAGCTGACCACCGCCCAGTGGAAAGAGATTTTGACGAAACTGCGCGCGGCCAATATCCCCCAGGTGACGTTCACCGGCGGCGAGCCCACCCTGCGCGCCGACCTGGTGGAGCTGGTGGATGCCGCCCAGTGGTTCGTCACCCGGCTGAACACCAACGGCCGCCTGCTGACGCCCATGCTGTGCCAAAAGCTGTATGACGCCAGCCTGGACAGTGTGCAGGTGACGCTGTACAGCCGTGATCCCGCCACACACAACGCCCTGGTGGGGGCGGAGGGCTTTGACGACACCGTGGCGGGCATCCGTGCCGCTGTGGCGGCGGGGCTGTCCGTATCCGTGAATACGCCCCTGTGCAGCCTGAATACCGCCTATGACGAGACGCTGCGTTTCATCCACAGTCTGGGCGTCCGCTATGTGACCTGTTCCGGGCTGATCCCCTCCGGCGGCGCGGTGGGCGACGAGAGCCGGGCCACGGCGCTGACGGAGCAGCAGCTCACCGACGTGCTGACAAAGGCTGTGGCGGTGACGGAGGAACTGGAGATAGAGCTGGACTTCACCAGCCCCGGCTGGCTGAAGGAGGAGACGCTGCGCGCCCTGGGCCTGACCCTGGTGCCCAGCTGCGGCGCCTGCCTCAGCAATATGGCCATCGCCCCGGACGGCGGCGTGATCCCCTGCCAGAGCTGGCTCAGCAGCCAGCCCCTGGGGAACATCCTCGCCGACGACTGGGACAAGATCTGGCAGAGTGAGCGCTGCGCGGCCATCCGCGCCAAGAGTGCGCGAATGGAGCAGCTGTGCCAACTGCGTGAAAGCAACCGGGAGGAGGGCACCCTATGCTAAAGAAACTGCACGTTCTGCTGCTTGTCTTACTGGCGGCGGTTTGCTTTACCGCCACCGCATGGGCAGATTACGACTACATCGAGCAGTACGGCGTTATGGTGACGCCCAACACGGAGGATGGCAGCCTGCTTATCACCGTGAAGCTGGAGTGGACGCCGCTGGAGGAGCTGCCCTACGGTCAGGAGCTGAAGATCGGCGTACCCAACGGCTCCATCCGGGATGTGGCGGCGCAGACGGACAACATCGAGCGGCTGGACTTCGACAACAGCTATATGTATGTCTATCTTGACCGCGCCTACGAGGCGAACGAGACGTTTTCCTTCGCCTACTCGTGGGTGCAGGAGTATATGTATCAGCTCAGCACCAACGGCGTTATCGAGGACTATGACAATGTTCACTACGACTATGTGAACTATGACTACACCGCCGGGTGGTTCGACGAGGCGAGGATCGGGCAGATGGTGCTGGTGTGGAACGACCCGGCCGGGCTTACCGGCCAGCTGGAGAGCACCGGCACCGCGTCGGCGGAGTTCGTCCGGAGCGAGGACAAGCTGATCTGCACCGCCGAGGATCTGGGTTACGGCGAGACCATGGGCGTTTCTGCCCGGTACGAGAACTGGCCGGTGCAGCTGTCCGAGGAGAACAGCCTGGACAACATTCCCTCCGACTACGACCCCTATGTGTATGTGCCGTGCGAGCATTTTGAGGACGACACCGGGGATGCCATCATCGGCATGATGGTGACGATCTTCGTGGTGATATTCATCCTCGTGCTGATCTCCGCCGCCCGCCGGGGCGACGGCTACGCCGGCGGCTTCGGCACCCGGTATGTGTTCGTGAACCACCTGTGGTACCCCGCGGGACCGGACGGCAGGCCCCGTCCCGGCAGTGTGGGCACCAAAACAAAGCCCAGACCGCCCAGAAGAGGCGGCGGCTTCGGCGGCGGAAGCCGTGGCGGCGGCTTTGGCGGCGGCGGTTTCGGCGGCGGCAGCCACTGTGCCTGCGCCAGCAGCTGCGCCTGTGCGTGCGCCTGCGCCTGTGCCGGCGGCGGCCGCGCCGGCTGCTCGGCCAAGAACCTCTACGGCGTGGGCCTGGACGAAACACTGTCCGAAAAGCTCTGATACAAAAAACATCCCCCGACCGGGGGATGTTTTTTGCTTACGAGTATTGGAAACCTCTGCCCGGCTCCTTGAACTCCGCCACACGTTTGTTAAAGCTGGCGAAGGCCGCGTCCTCGAAGGCCAGCGTGTCCTCGGCGCCCAGCTGCCGCAGCAGCCACTTGCACAGCGGAGGATTTAGGATCAGCAGCGGACCGATCAGCGCCGTAGCGTACAGCCCGCCCCGGCGGAAGCCCTCCGGCTTCGACTCCGGCGTGCGGCCCACGCCCCGTACGGTGTCAAACCAGCCCTCCGCCTCCGCTGCGTCGTAGTGGAAGCCGAACAGGCTCTTGAAGCCGACGACCTCCATACCGTCAAAGGTGCCCAGGAAGAAGCTGTTGTGCCGCTTCATCATGGTGTACCGCACCCGTCCGGGCAGAATGCCCAGCCCCTCTATGGTGTCGGCGCTATCGCTTTCTATGGCGGCGGAAAACACGTCCGGCGCATTGCCGGTCAGCAGGATCAGCTGTCCCGCGTCCGCCCTTGCGGCGATGTCCGCGGCATAGGGCCGCAGGGCGTCCGCCGCCAGACGCAGCCCCTGCTCCGTGGTGCTGCCCATATAGACCAGCGCCACATCCTCCGTGAGGAACCGGGGCTTGCTGTGCAGGTCCGTCTCTATGATCTCCAGCGCCGGGCAGCAGCGCTTCAGATAGTAGATGTTCTGCAGATCGCCGTACAGGTTGCAGACCTCCGGAAACAGAATTTCCGCCTTCATTGCGCGCCCTCCTTTGCCAGCAGCTTTTCCTTCAGCTTTTCCCTGACCCGGAAGGCCAGGGGCGTGCCGTCCACGCCGTAGAGCAGATACACGTCGTCGCCGGGGGTCAGCGGCAGCAGCTCCAGGGCGGCGAACTCGTCCTCGGCCAGCCGTATCTTCTGCCGGGGGATGCCCGCCAGCAGCAGCCGCAGCTGGTAGTCATAGGCCCGCGGCCCGGCGCAGACCAGGCACGTCACATCATCGCTGTTCAGGAATTCAAAATCCGTGTCGTACATCCAGCTGGGGTTCTCCGACCAGTTTTTGGCCACGCCCAGGCAGTTCATCATCAGCAGCAGTTCCTTCTTCCCCGGCTTGGACCGGATATAGTCGAAGTTGCGGGAGCAGGCCAGAGCGTTCTTGTCCTTGGACATCTGCATAATGACCTTCACGCCGCCGATCTCCTCCTCGGACAGCCGGCTGGCGGGGATCTTCACCTCCGCCATGCGGCGGGCGATGGTGCCGTGGTCATAGCCCAGCTGCCGCAGGGCGGCGATGACCGTCACCATGTTGTAGATGTTGTGCAGGCTGTCGGTGATGAGGGTGTACGGGTACTCCTGCCCCGCCTCCCGTATGCACATGGTGTGGGCGGCGGTGTCCACCTTTGTGGCCAGATAGTCGCAGTCGGGGGAGTGGAAGCCGCAGCTCTCGCACACGGCCCGACCAATGTGGTGGTAGCGGCGGTATTCATACCGCAGCTTCCCGGCGCATCGGGGGCAGATACGCATATCGTTCAGCAGGTTCTCGCATTCCGTCACGTCGGTGGGCAGCCGGTCGATGCCGAAATATACCCGCTGGTTCTCCGGCGCCACCGTGCAGGAGATCAGGTCGTCGGCGTTGAGGATCAGCCTGCTCTTCTTAGGCAGGGACCGGGTCAGGATGTCCGCAATGTAGCCCGGATGGGCGTTCCGCATGATGGAGTCCCGGAACAGGTTGGTGATGACGATGTGCTCCGGCTTCACATAGGGATAGATCCTGGGCGCGGAGCGCTCGTCGATCTCCAGGATCGCCAGGTCGTACTCCGGCCTGATCCGGCCCAGCAGGCCGCAGCCCTTCAGCAGCGCCGTGCTGACGCCGGAGATGATGTTGCTGCCCGCCCGGTTGCTGAGCACGGTCTTGCCCTCGGCGGTGAGCACGTCGTTCAGCATATTGGCCACGGTGGTCTTGCCGTTGGTGCCGGTGACGGCTATGATGTGCTCCGGCTTGCCGATATACTTCAAAAAGTCCGGACACAGCTTCACCGCCAGACTGCCGGGGAAGTCCGTGCCGTTGTGGCGGGTGATCTTCAGCGCCGGGATGGACAGCTTTGCCATCCACAGCGCAAACAGGAACCGCAGTTTACCCATTGTCATTCCTCCAGAGCGATGGCGCGGCAGGAGCAGCCATCGGCATTCTCAAATTTCAGGGGCAGCGTAACGAACGTGAAGCGTCGGCCCAGCAGCTTGTCCAGCCCCTTGAGGTTCTCGGTGTTCACAAAGTCCGCGCCCAGCAGTGTCATGTGGTTGGGAAAATCCACGCTGTCGCAGGGGTCCAGCGAGATGGTGTCCTCGCCCACGCCCTTCAGCGGCAGGCCGGCCAGATACGCCGCCGCCTCCGCCGTCAGACAGGGAAAGCCCTCGTAGTAGTCCGGCGTGCCCCACTTCTTGTCCCAGCCGGTGCAGAACAGCACGAAGTCCGCGCCGTTCAGGTCATAGCTCTGCAGCAGGGACAGAGTAATGGCGCGCTGCCCCCGGCAGTCCACTGCCACGGCGGGACCGGCGAACTTCGCCGCGTCATAGCGGTCCAGCGCCGTGCCGTCACGGAGCATATGGGCCGGGGCGTCCATGTGGGTGCCGGTATGGGAGAACATATGCAGCAGCGTCTCCCGGTAGCCGCACTGGCCGATGGTGCAGGCGGTGGTCAGCCGGGGCTGCTCCGTGCCGGGATACACCGGCATATCGTTCCGTATGGTGTGGGTCAGCTCATGTGCCGTCATGCGTCCGCCTCCTTGCCGTGTGTCTGCAGCCAGATCAGCAGCGCCGCCACATCCGCCGGTGACACGCCGGATACCCGCCCGGCCTGCCCTACGTTCAAAGGCCGCAGCGCGCTGAGCTTCTCCCGCGCCTCCAGCCGCAGGCCCTGAATGTGGTCGTAGTCCATATCCGGCGGCAGCTTCCGGCGCTCCAGCTTCTCAAACTCCGCCACCTGCCGCTGCTGCCGCTGGATATAGCCCTCGTACTTCACGGTGATCTCCACCTGCTCCCGCACCTCCACGGGCAGGTCGGGTCGATTTGTGTCGAATTCTGTCAGGCCCGCATAGGTCAGCTGGGGCCGCCGCAGCAGATCGATCAGGCGGCAGCCGCTGTCCACGGCGGCGGTGCCCCGTTCTGTTAGCAGGGCGTTCAGCTCCGGCGTGCCGGGTATGCCCGTGCGCTCCAGCCGCCGTATCTCCTTTGCCACGGCTTCGTACTTGGCCTCCACCGCCGCCAGCCGTTCATCGCTGACCAGCCCCAGCTCGTGCCCGATAGGGCACAGCCGCGCGTCGGCGTTGTCCTGCCGCAGCAGCAGCCGGTATTCCGACCGGCTGGTCATCATGCGGTACGGCTCCTCGGTGCCCTTGGTCACCAGGTCGTCGATCAGCGTGCCGATATAGCTCTCGCTCCGCTTGAGCACCAGCGGCTCCCGGCCCTGCAGCTTCAGCGCCGCGTTCACGCCGGCCACAAAGCCCTGCACCGCCGCCTCCTCGTAGCCGGAGGAGCCGTTGAACTGCCCCGCGCCGTACAGGCCGGGCACCGCCTTTACCTCCAGCGTGGGCAGCAGCGCCAGCGGGTCGATGCAGTCGTACTCAATGGCGTAGGCCGGCCGCATCATCACTGCGTGCTCCAGTCCCGGCACCGTGTGCAGCATCTCCAGCTGCACCTCCTCCGGCATAGAGGACGAAAAGCCCTGCACATACAGCTCCTCGGTGTCCAGCCCCATAGGCTCGATAAACAGCTGGTGCCGGGGCTTGTCCGCAAAGCGCACCACCTTCGTCTCGATGGACGGGCAGTACCGGGGGCCAATGCCTTCGATGACTCCGGAATAGATGGGGCTGCGGTCCAGATTTTCCCGTATGATCCGGTGCGTCTCCTCGTTGGTGTAGGTCAGGTAGCACACCGCCCGGTTTTCCGGTACGTCCTTTGTCTCAAAGCTGAAGGGCAGCGGATCCGGGTCGCCCTCCTGCAGCTCCATTTTGCTGAAGTCCACGCTGCCCCGGTGTATCCGCGGCGGCGTGCCGGTCTTGAACCGCCGCAGGGGCAGTTCCAGTGCCCGCAGGCTGTCCGTCAGGGCGTTGGCCGGGTGCAGGCCGTCCGGCCCGGAGGACTCGATGCACTCGCCCACGATGGTCTGTCCGGTCAGATACGTGCCCGTGCACAGAATGACCGCCCGGGCGCCCAGCACCGCGCCGGTGCGGAGCACCACGGCGGCGGCATGGCCGTTCCCGTCGCAGCGTATCTCCGTCACCTCCGCCTGCCGCAGCGTCAGCCCCGACTGCAATTCCAGCGTGTGCTTCATCACCTGCTGGTATTTCCGCCGGTCCGCCTGGGCCCGCAGGGACCACACGGCGGGACCCTTGCCCCGGTTCAGCATCCGGTACTGGATGCAGGCCCTGTCCGCCGCCCGGGCCATCTCGCCCCCCAGCGCGTCCAACTCCCGGACCAGATGACCCTTGCCGGTGCCGCCGATGGCCGGGTTGCAGGGCATATTCCCCACCGCGTCCAGGCTCACCGTCAGGCAGACGGTCTTCATGCCCATCCGGGCCGCCGCCAGGGCAGCCTCGATGCCCGCGTGCCCCGCGCCGATGACGGCCACATCATAGTCGCCGCCGTGAAACTCTCTCATCAGGTGCTCACCTCACCACATAAGACTGCTTGAACACTTTATTATACTATACAGCACACAACAGCGCAAGAGTGTTACACAGAAATAACCCATAGGTATTGTGCAATGTGCAATAAAAGTTTACAAAAGCTTTATACATAATATCCAATTTTGCGCTTGTTATCCGGGCTGCCGCGGCATATAATAACACTGTAAAACGGAAGAAAGGAGCGTGATATCACCATGACGACAACTTGGATCTGGGGTGACCTGGATGACATGATCTTTGCCGACAGCGACTGGGAAGTGAGCCAGCGGTAAGGCATACCGATGAGGAAACCACGCGAAAGCGTGGTGATTTGCTTTTTTATGGGTGTTTTTCGACAGAAAACGCCTCCTGCACATAGATCGCAAAGCCTGATCCCCGCGCAGCAAAGATGAAAAGAGACGGCCAACGCCGTCTCTTATTTTTGTTGTTTTCGGTTGCTCTTAATGAGATATTCGTGATACCTTAACGATATTTTAGCGTTACCTTAGCGATAATGTATGTTATAATAACGTCATCAAAAGGAGGGGAGGGCGGCTATGACCGGTAAACAAGCCCGCCGGAGACAGCTGCTGCGGACCATTGGTCTGCACTTTTCCGGCATGGATGTGCTGAAGGCACTGGGACTCTACCTGGTAGCCGTTATGTGCTGTCTGCTGCTTCGTAGCTTCGATATGCACAATGACACCAGCTACGTTGCCATGATCTTTCTGCTGGATGTGTTCCTTACCGCCTACTGGACGGACGGCTATCTGCTGGGCATCATCATGGCAGTGGTGGGGGTGTTCAGCGTGGACATCATCTTTACCTACCCCTTCTGGCATATCAGCTTTACGCTGACGGGCTTTCCGCTGACGTTCCTGGTGATGATGACCATCTCCATCCTGACCGCTACTGTTACCAGCCGGGCCAAGCAGACCGAGCAGGTGCGCCGGGAGGCCGACCGCGAAAAGATGTATGCCGACCTGCTGCGCGCCGTGTCTCACGACATCCGCACGCCGCTGACCGGTATCGTGGGCGCTACCAACGTTCTGCTGGAGCAGGACGGCGGACTGACGCAGGAGCAGCGCCAGCAGCTGCTGCGATCCACCAACGAGGACGCCCAGTGGCTCATCCGCATTGTAGAGAATTTGCTGTCCATCACACGCATAAGCTCTGAGGAGGCTAAGGTCAAGAAAGAGCCGGAGCCGGCGGAGGAGGTCATCGAGTCCGCCGTGGCCAAGACCCACAAGCACTACCCGGAGGTGGATATCCGTGTCCATCTGCCGGATGAGCTGATGATGGTGCCCATGGATCCCCTGCTGATGGAGCAGGTACTGGTGAACCTGATGGAGAACGCCGTCATCCACGGCGAGACCCACCATATCGACGTGACCCTGTCCAGCGAGGGCAACTGCGCGGTGTTCACTGTGGCGGACGACGGCCGCGGCATTCCCCAGCACCTGCTGCCCCGGCTGTTCGACGGCTCCGCCCGCAGCGACCGCAGCAGTGACGGCAAGCGCAGCATGGGAATTGGTCTGTCCGTGTGCCGCACCATTGTGCTGGCCCACGGCGGTGTGATACGGGGAGACAACAGACAGGAGGGCGGCGCGGTCTTTACCGTGACCCTGCCCATGAAAGGAGAAAACGATGAAGATTAAAGACAAAGTCCTGATCGTGGAGGATGAGCAGTCCATCAGCAACTTTATCTCCATGATCCTCACCGCCAACGGCTTCGACACCATCATTGTCCGCACCGGCGAGGAGGCCCTGACCATGATCGCCTCCCATTGCCCGGACATGATCGTCCTGGACCTGGGCCTGCCCGATATGGACGGCATGGAGGTGCTGAAATCTGTCCGCAAGTGGTCCAATCTGCCGGTGGTGGTGGTTTCTGCCCGCAACCACGAGCACGACAAGGTAGAGGCCCTGGATTACGGCGCCGACGACTATCTGGTCAAGCCCTTCGGCACCTCCGAACTGCTGGCCCGCATCCGCACCGCCATCCGCCACACCCGCACCACCCTTTCCAACACCCAGATCGCCCAGTCCGGCAAGTTCGTCACCGGCGATCTGACCATCGACTATGATAAGCACCAGGTGCTGATGAACGGCGAGAACGCCGGATTGACCGTCAATGAGTACAAGATCGTGGCCCTGCTGGGCAAGTACGCCGGCAAGGTCCTGACCTACGACTTCATTATCCGGGAGCTGTGGGGGCCCAAGGCCAAGACCGACAATCAGATCCTCCGGGTAAATATGGCCAACATTCGCCGCAAGATCGAGCCTACCCCCGGCAACCCCCAGTATATTTTCACCGAGGTGGGCGTCGGCTACCGTATGCGCGAGGGAGACTGATACATACCGAGAAGAAAAGACCGCCTGCGGGCGGTCTTTTTCATATGCGGGGCGTTTCTTTTGGAGAAAATATCTGCCGACACGAACCGACGCTTTACGGAAATTTTATAATGAACGGATAAAGAAAAACCGCATTTCCGCTGTCACCGTGTTAAGAAACGCCTGCCTGTATTTACAGGGCGGTTTTTTCGCAGTAAGATACAAACACGCCCGCCGCGGCGCGGCGGGGGAAACATGTAAGGAGAGAAAACAATGGAAGAAAGAAAAGGCTTTGGATCCAATTTTGGATTCCTGATGGCCGCGGTCGGCTCGGCGGTCGGCCTGGGCAACATCTGGGGCTTCCCCAATAAGATGGGCGCCTGCGGCGGCTTCACGTTCCTCATCATCTATCTGATCCTGGCGGCGTGCTGCGGCTTCATCGTTATGATGGGCGAGCTGGCCCTGGGCCGCAAGACCGGCCGGGGCGCCATCGGCGCTTACAGGGTCCTGTCCAAGAGGTTCAAGTGGCTGGGCTGGCTGGGCGTTCTGTCGGCGTTCCTGATCCTGGGCTTCTACTTCGTGGTGTCGGGATGGACCGCCGAATACATGGTTCACTCCGTGACGGGAAGCCTTGCCCGGTACACCACCGCCGACGAATACAAGAGCGTTTTCGAGAATTTCATCCAGAACCCGTGGCGGCCCGTGCTCTACACCGCGCTGTTCGTGCTGGCCACGCACTTCGTCATCGCGACGGGCGTGCAGAAAGGCATCGAACGCTCGGCAAAGGTGCTGATGCCCCTGCTGTTCGTCATCCTGATCGCACTGTCGATCCACTCGCTGCTGATGCCCGGCGGCGAGGAAGGGCTTCGGTTCCTGTTCCGGCCCGACTTCTCGAAGGTGACGCCCTCGACGGTGCTCGTGGCGCTGGGGCAGGCCTTCTTCTCGCTCTCGATCGGCATCGGCACGATGGTCACCTACGCCTCCTACTTCAAACCCGATACCAACCTGCGCCACACGGCGCTCAACGTCACGATCCTCGACACACTGGTAGCCGTGCTGGCCGGCGTGGTGATCTTCCCGGCGGTGTTCAGCGTGGGCATCGAACCCTCGTCGGGACCGTCGCTCGTATTCATCACCCTGCCGGGCATCTTCAACTCGATGCCGCTGAGCATGGTCTGGTCGTCGGTATTCTTTCTGCTGCTGGTCGTTGCGGCGCTCACCTCGACCATCTCTTTACACGAAGTCATCACGGCCTACATGCACGAGGAGTGGCACATGAGCCGGCGGGCCGCCGCATGGTCCACGACCGGAGCCTGCATGGCGCTGGCCGCCGTGGCATCGCTGTCGCTGGGCGTTCTGAAGGGATGGAACATCTTCAGACTCACGATTTTCGACTCGCTCGACTACCTCACGGCCAACATCCTGCTCCCCGCCGGCGGATTTTTCACCTGCATTTTCGTCGGCTGGCGCATCGACCGGAAAATACTCAAGGCCGAAATCAGCAACAACGGCACGCTGAAATTCCGTATCTACGGGGTGTTCATCTTCCTCGTGCGCTACGTCTGCCCGGCGGTGCTTCCAAGGAAAGAAGGAAGTTGACAATGAGGAATTGACAAAGTTGACAGCTAAGTGGCTTGAAACTCAGGATTCAGCCTATAGCGTTTTCGGCAAGGATTCTACTATTACACTCAGAAGTCCTGTTGCCTTGGCTTACTTCATGGTATCAGACTCCATCAGACACGAGATTACAAGATTGGCTTTTTCCAAGCCTCGTTCGTTGAAGGATGTTATGTATCTAAAGTTGAACACTGCTATGGAACGTGAGAAGGTGAAGGATTCTGATACCTACAAAGATGCAGTCAAGTTTTATGAGAGTCTTGACAACCAAGGTATGTATTCTTCCGCACCTATGACGATTTCTGCATATTACATTTTGCTTAAATCGGTGAAATCATTTAAGCAGGAGCGTCAACTTTTGTCATTCATCACAGAAGAAGATAAATGTTTCCGTTCTTTGATGAACTATCTCAGTAAAGTATCTAACTCTGATTTACAGAATCTGACAAATGCTACAACGGCAATCTTTGACGATTTATATTCGTCAGTTGGTAATAAGTCTGATGATGTAAACGACCGTACTATGTTGTATCTAACAATGCGCTTCAACCGTCGCATTATCCAAAATGCGATGGCTTGCAGAAACGACATCATCAACAACCAACGTCTGGATAGAGACCAGAGAGCCAACTATAAATGGATGCTCATTCAGCCGTTCATGGCTATTGATGATTATTCAACAGCAGTATTGACTGATGAACAACGTGAAACGCTTATTAAGCTCACTGATGAACTACCAGCATTGCTCGGCAAACTGGATGTTCAGAAGAAGAGCGATAATGAACAGATAAAATTGACAAATGTTCTTGCCAATTATTTCTTGAAATCGTATTTATCAACAACATTATAAATTCAGAATATGGAAAAAATAACAGATGTAGCTTGTGTAAAAAATGAAATCTATAAGGATTCCATTTACAATTTATCTAAGATTTTAGTATTGAAAATGTCCGAGACATTTGATGAGCAACAATATGAAATCTATATTCATGATGACTTTGCGGAAGTTGTTTGGCTAACAAAAATGCAAGTCATGGCTGAGGATTTAACAGACTCATTGGAGAAAAAACTTGGTGCTCATATATTGTTTGCTTCAAGTGAGGAGAATGGCAGAATCATCAAAGTGGAAGCATACTCAACTCCCGTAGAAAACAGTATGTATGCCATCTACCTATCATCAGACCAACATGGAGTTATTGACTCCATTACTGTTTTCTTCTTTGATAGTTTGGATGTAATGTATCACCATCTACGTAAGGATTATCAAAGTATCACGAAGGTTGTAGGTGATATTATCGAAAAGCAATCTTTGCAAGATTTAGTAGGTATCTTTATTTGACATTTATAAAATACGACTATGTTTATATTGGTATTGAAGCTTATATTGGCACTTGTCCTGACCATGATTCCTTTTGTGTTTCATTATTGGATAAAGCCCAAAAGTAATGAATCTCCAAAATGGAAAAACTCGATTTCCATTTTGGAGGAGAACCTTCCGTCTATAAGAAGAAAGAAAAGAATTATTTTCCTCTGGTTTATGCGTTTCTACAAGAAGATGAAATTCAGTCGTAATGCACGAAAATTCTTCACCTATATTCTTATTGTATCGATGTTGATTGTTCAATTTGTAGATTTCCAAGCATCCAAATATGCTAAGGAGCATCTTAATGAAGCTACATCTATTAGTGTAGAGAATACCCAGTCACGCAATTCAACTTGCTTGGCAATTAAACATAAAGCATCAACAAAACTACTTCGTTCTCACACTACACCATTTTGGGCATTCAATTTGTGTTTAATAATAACATTGGCAACTTTCTCATTTCGATTGTCTGATATGGTTCTTACCCAAATACATAATGTAAGATGGATCAAATGGGTAATGGGGGTAGCCATAGTCCTTCTTATTGTGACAAGTATTGGTAGGTTATTGCTTGTAGCGGAAATTTCATATCTTATTCTTATGGCAGGTTTGATTTATCCTAATCCTCGTTTCGATGAATATGGGAAATGGCGAAGAAGAATAACAAATCAAGTTCGCCGCAAATCTGTGATTGTTTCGCCAGGAGAGAAGCAAAGAAAGTCGGCTTAATGACGCAACATTCAAACATAATATTTCAGCATTTAAAAACATGATTAAATCATCTTTTAGAAAAATGAAAACTCAATCAATGTCTAATGATACTTTCAGAAAAGGGAAAAGCCTCTTTGTGACACTTCCTTTTCCTCTCTTAGATTATTTATCTTCTGATTACGCATTGTCCCGTTCAAGACGGTACTCGAAGATAGAAGCTTTCAGATTCTTGGTGCAGCAGTGCTGCCATAATCCAAATGGTGAATTTGACGGTAGTCACAGCATGACTAACTTCTCGAAGCTCACTAAAGAATGGATATGGAACCGCACAACTGTTTCTAAGTTCATCAGTGTGCTTTGCAGTATGGGCGTTGTGGAGATTCAAAAAGTCGGCACCGAAAAATTCGTTTCGTTGAAGCCATCCGTGTTGCAATGGATCGATTGCTCGGATATAGAGGCAGAACGTCATAGAGACGATTCTTTGCAGCCTCAGGCGACTCCTTCACAATCTTCTTCATCTGAAAGAAGTGAAACTCTTTCTTCTGAAGAAAAGTCTTTGGATAATTAGATAATACTTTTTCATGCGCTTGCGCATAGTGTATAACTTTTTTACTGGGGGGAAGCCTAATTCCAAGTTTGTGCCAAAACTTGGTTTCATCAACTCGAAAATCGAGGACTAACGTGCGGCAAGCCGTTGATGATATTAGGCTTAGGGATGCCATCCCTAAGAACCCTGCCCCCCCAGTTCGTAGATAAAAATAAAACATGGCAAAACAAGTAATGGATATTAAGCCAGGAATAGGTATGACTCTATCACAGAGTAACGAGCACCTACGAGTGGCAGTAAATGGAGCATTCTCAAGTCGGTTCTCTTATAATGTAGATCCGACACGTGACAAGTTGAATTTTGAAATAAAGAATGGTGAGGTTGTCCCTGTGGATAAACATATATCTATTCCGAGAAGGATAGAGACAATATTATGGCAGCGTGGCATCAAAGACCCAAACAAAGAGATGCTTAAAAAGGGTAAAGAACCAAATCGTAGAACTATAGCGAACTTTATTTTGGGTGGTTCCAGAGACCAAATGCACCGTTTGGCATTCGGAAATCAAGAAGTAAACTTGGAGCATGGAGCGAATAACTCAGCTATCAAGAGAATGCCAGAAATAGAAAACTGGGCTAAGGATATGTACCGATTCATGAGTGATAGATTTGGAGAGAAAAACATTGCTGCATTTGTGGTACATTTAGACGAAACAAATCCACATATACATTGTACAGTTCTTCCTATCACAAAAGACGAAAAATTATCTTGGAGAAAGGTCATGGTTGGTGAAAACAACTCTAAGTTTGAATATCAAAAAAGAACGACCGAACTTCATAATGCCATTGCAGAAATCAATGCAAAGTATGGGTTGGAACGTGGGGAGCC
>ENA-USZK01000786-USZK01000786.1-human-gut-metagenome-genome-assembly--contig:-NODE-786-length-15253-cov-44.225685_pt1 | contig 15253 bp, 10 predicted proteins | sample MGYA00250043_ERZ773534 | MGnify/ENA primary metagenome ERZ773534 (study PRJEB29103, sample SAMN06112056) | human gut metagenome | biome: human gut; feature: ankylosing spondylitis patient; material... | reverse complement strand
ATTAATGCAATTGGTCGCCGTAAGAGTGCCGTAGCTCGTGTATATCTCACAGAGGGCACCGGTAAGATCACTATCAACAAAGTAGAACTCGCTAAGTACTTCCCATCAGCAATTCTGCAGTACGTGGTTAAGCAGCCGCTGCAGTTGCTCGGTGTAGAGGAAAAATACGATATTAAGTGCAACCTCGACGGTGGCGGCTTTACAGGTCAGAGCCAGGCTCTTCGCCTTGCTATTGCCCGCGCTCTCGTTAAGGTAGACGCTGAGGACAAGAAGACGCTTAAGGTACAGGGCTTCCTCACTCGCGATGCTCGTGAGGTTGAGCGTAAGAAGCCAGGTCAGCCTAAGGCACGTCGTCGCTTCCAGTTCAGCAAGCGTTAATATTTGGACTCTGGCTGAGACACATTATTATATATATAGCACACCGTGCACGATATGTGTGGCTTAGCTATCTCCAAAGTTTAGCATCCAAACTCGCGAGACCGAAATGGAATGACGAGTTACGAATGACGAGTTACTAATTATAACTCCTAATTCTTAATTCCTAATTCCTAATTCAACACTCGTTACTCGTGGGCTGGTTCAATTCAACTCAAAGGAAAGTAAACAATTTAACAAAACAAAGAAATGTCAAGAACTAATTTTGACCAGTTGTTAGAGGCAGGCTGTCACTTTGGCCACCTCCGTCGTAAGTGGAATCCCGCAATGGCTCCTTATATCTTTATGGAGCGCAACGGCATTCATATCATTGATTTGCACAAGACTGTAGCTAAGGTTGACGAGGCTGCTGAGGCTTTGAAGCAGATCGCTAAGTCGGGCAAGAAGATTTTGTTCGTCGCTACTAAAAAACAGGCTAAGGACATCGTTGCCGAGAAGGCTGCGAGCGTAAACATGCCTTACGTTATCGAGCGTTGGCCGGGCGGTATGCTCACCAACTTCCCGACAATCCGCAAGGCTGTGAAGAAAATGGCGAACATCGACAAGCTCATGAACGACGGAACATTCTCTAAGCTCTCTAAGCGTGAGCTTCTGCAGGTGACACGTCAGCGTGCTAAGCTGGAGAAGAACCTCGGTTCTATTGCCGACTTGACTCGCCTTCCTAGCGCTTTGTTCGTTATCGATGTAATGAAGGAGAATATTGCAGTGAAAGAGGCTAACCGCCTTGGTATTCCTGTATTCGCTATGGTAGATACTAACTCTGACCCACGCGATATCGACTACATCATCCCTGCTAACGACGATGCTAAGGATTCTATCGACGTAGTTCTCTCAGCTTGCTGCGGTGCTATCGCAGAGGGTCTTGAGGAGCGCAAGGTAGAGAAGGCTGATGAGAAGGCTGCTGCTGAGCAGAAGGAGGGCAAGGCTCCCCGTAAGGCTCGCAAGGAAGAGGCCGCTGCCGAGTAATCAATAGACTATTATACAAAATCGGAAATTCTTTATCAGGAATGGAGAATTTCCGATTTTTGGGTTAATGGCATAAGCGTTTATTAAGAACATTATTAATTAATAACTAATAAATATAAAACAATGGCTATTTCAATTGAAGATATCAAGAAGCTTCGCGCCATGACAGGTGCTGGTCTTGCTGACGTTAAGAAGGCTCTCACTGAGGCTGAAGGCGATTTCGATAAGGCAAAGGAGTTGCTCCGTGAGCGTGGACTCGCTATTGCTGCTAAGCGTTCTGACCGTGAGACTTCTAACGGTTGTGTTCTTGTTAAGAAGGAAGGCAATTTTGCTGCTATGATCGCTCTTAAGTGCGAGACCGACTTCGTTGCTAATGGTGCCGACTTCATCAAGTTGACACAGGATATCCTCGACGCTGCTATCGCTGCTAAGGCTCAGACTCTTGACGAGGTTAAGGCCCTTAAGCTTGGCGAGGCTGACGTTCAGGCTGCTGTTACACAGCGTTCGGGTATCACTGGCGAGAAGATGGAGCTTGATGGCTACAACGTTCTCGAGGGTGAGAACATCGAGGTTTACGACCACATGAAGAAGCATACTCTCTGTACTATGGTTCAGCTCAACCAGAACAACGAGGAGGCTGGTCATAAGATCGCTATGCAGGTTGCTGCTATGAAGCCTATCGCTCTCGACGAGGCTTCTGTACCTGAGGCTGTTAAGGAGGAAGAGCACAAGGTTGCTGTTCAGAAGACTAAGGAAGAGCAGATTGAGAAGGCTGTTGAGGTTGCCCTTAAGAAGGCTGGTCTCAATCCTAATCACTTCGACTCTGAGGACCACATCGAGTCTAACCAGGGCAAGGGATGGATCACCGCTGAGGACGTTGTTAAGTTCCGCGAGATCAAGGAGACCGTTTCTGCTGAGAAGGCTGCTAACCTCAACGAGAACATGATCCAGAACATTGCTAAGGGTCGTGTTGGCAAGTTCCTTAAGGAGAACTGCCTCGTTTGCCAGGAGTTCCAGTTCGGCGATGGCGACAAGCAGAGCGTTGCCGACTACCTCAAGAAGCAGGACAAGGATCTGAAGATTGTTGCTTACAAGCGCTTCACTCTTGCTGCTGAGTAATTAGAGCAATCAATTACGCATATTATTATATTGGGAGTTGCGAGGAGTGAAAGCTCTTTCGCAACTCCTTTTTTGTTTTTGCCACCATATATCATTGCATTATGAAGATATTTGCTGTAGGTATGAACTACCTCGAACACAATAAAGAGCTTCATGGCTCGTTATATAAACCAGAGAGTCCTGTGATTTTCACTAAGGCCGACACCGCCTTGCTTAAGGATCACAAGCCTTTCTTCCTCCCCGATCACCTCGGACGTATCGACTATGAAACCGAGCTTGTTGTGCGCATCTGCCGATTAGGCAAGACTATTCCACAGCGTTTTGCTCATCGCTATTACGATGCTGTAACCGTAGGTATCGACTTCACTGCCCGCGAACTACAGTCTAAACTACGTGCCGAGGGCAAGCCTTGGGACTTGTGCAAGGGCTTCGACGGTTCGGCTGCTTTGGGCGAGTGGGTGTCTATTGACAAGTTCCGCGATATACAAGCCATTCATTTCCATCTCGACATCAATGGCAATACCGTTCAGGAGGGATGCTCCTCAGATATGCTCTACAAGGTGGACGAGCTTATTGCTTACATCTCGCAGTACTTCACTCTTAAGACTGGCGATATTCTCTATACCGGAACTCCGGCTGGCGTAGGACCCGTTAATATCGACGACCATTTCGAGGGATATATTGAGGACCGCAAGGTGCTTGAGTTCAACTGCAAATAGTCACGCCACTGACTGTCACCCCTAAAACAAAATACTAACAATGTAACTAATTATGAAAATAAACTTGCGAGCCATATATATAATAATGTGTCTGTGCATGACGTCCGTGTCGGCTATGGCGCAGAAGTTCTACAACCTTACTTCGCAGGAAGTGAAGGTCGACTCTGTTTTGCCTCTCTTTGCCCATACCGAGAGTCTGTCTGCAGCCTATCGCGACTCCACATACACGTTCGAGATAGTATATCCCGAGTTTGTAGATATGCCCTCTGCCGATATTGTAGCCTATAGCCGTCTCGCTACAGCTTTGCCTCCTGCATTGCCGCAGGTACGCAGCTACGTGTCGTTCGACCGCAAGCTGCCTATGCTCCATGCCGAGTTCTGCCCTGTCGTTATGCGTAATGGCAAATATCAGGTGCTCGCAAGTTTTATGCTTCGCCGTGTAGCTCAAGCCAAGGCTGCTTCTATTACGACGCGCCTTGCCCAGGTCAACTCGCCTATGCAGTCGTCTCAGTTGACCGAAAATGTTGCTCCAGCCGATAGATACGCCAAGAAGAGCGTATTGCGCAGTGGCAAGTGGGCTAAGATTCGTGTACCTTCTTCTGGCATCTACCAGCTTACCGATGCCGTTGTGCGCAAGGCTGGATTCAGCAATCTTGCCAAGGTTAAGGTTTATGGATATGGTGGAAACCTGCAAAACGAGGTGCTCCATGCCGACGATCTTATCAGTTGCGACGACCTTCGTGAACTTCCAACATACAATACTGCAGACGGACGCCGACTGTTCTACGGTCGTGGACCGGTGTCTTGGACGGCCGGTACCAACAATCATGTGCGTATACGCAATCCATACTCCGATTACGGCTACTATTTTCTTACCGAAAGCGATGCCGATCCCACCTACTATGCAGACTCTATACAGTTTGTCGCCACTATTCCTCAAGCCGATTTGTGCCACGATCTCTACGAGGTCGACGATTATGCCTATGCACAGTTGGGTCGCAACTTATGTGGCTCCAAGCTACTTTATGCAGGCGATTCGCTTGTTGTCGAGTTCGACAGTTCTCTGCGTTTTTCTTCATCAAGCTCTGCTCTCACAGTAAGCATTGTGTCTGATGCGCCTACTCTTATGTCTGTCACTCACAACGGCTACACCTTTCCGACGTATACCTCTATATACAGCTCGGCATCGGGATCTATCAAGGCACAGAGTCAAACCGTAACATTCTCACAGTTGCAAACGCGCAGTGCGTCTGGTCGCGAGCGCATAGTGTTGCGTGTCATGAGCGGATACACACGTCTCGATTATGTGTCGCTCTCTTGGGGTTCCCCGCAATCCGTTCCTTCTCTTTCAGCTACCGCATTTCCCGCACCCGAGTATGTGTACAACATAACCAACCAGAACCATCATGCCGACCCGCAAGCCGACATGGTTATAATTATACCTACATCCCAAAAACTCCTTGCTCAGGCGCAGCGCATAAAGAAGATGCATGAGGAGCGAGACGGTATGAGTGTCAACATTGTGCCTGCCGACGAGCTGTACAACGAGTTTTCAAGTGGCACACCTGATGCCTCTGCCTATCGCCACTATCTCAAGATGCTGTACGACCGAGCCTCTTCGCAAGCCGAACAGCCTAAGTATCTCTTGCTGCTTGGTGGCAGTGTATGGGACAACCGATTCAAAACTTCGCTTTGCCGACAGTACAATGCCGACGACTATCTGCTTGCTTTTGAGAGCGAGGAATCGTTCGATCTTATCAATAGTTATGTCGACGATGGCTTCTACGGTATGTTGGACGATGGCGAGGGAGCCAATCCTCTCTACCGCGACAAGGTGGATGTTGCCGTTGGACGTATGCCGGTTGTCAATGCTTCTGATGCCAAGGCAATGGTTGACAAGTTGCTTTCGTATGTCGACAATGCCAATCGCGACGCTTGGCTTAATACGGTGTTCTTTATGGGCGACGACGGTGACCAGAACACGCATATGACCGATGCCAACACTGTTGCCGACCAGGTTATAAGCTCGTACCCAGGATATCTTGTAAAGAAGCTTATGTGGGATGCTTACAACATGGAGAGCACAGCTACGGGCAATTCGTATCCAGATGTCAGCACAGCTATAAAGAAGCAGCAAAGCCAGGGGGCTCTCATCATGAACTATGTGGGTCATGGCTCCGAGTGGCAGTTCTCCCATGAGAATGTATTGCGCATTGCCGACTTCCAAAACTTCGCCAACACCAACCTTCCGCTTTGGATAACGATTGGTTGCGACTTTATGCCTTTCGACCGTCTTGCCGATAACATCGGCATGAAGGCTGTGCTCAACCACAATGGAGGTGCCGTTGCGCTCATAGGTTCTACACGTACCGTCTACTCCAACTATAATGCTTATCTGAACAAGGCTCTTATGCGTTATCTGCTTTCTACCGACGACGACGGCAAGCCTATGGCTGTAGGCGAGGCGCTGCGACGTGCCAAGAACGCCGCCAATACCGAGAGATATGCCAACAACTCCTTGCAGTTCTCGCTGCTTGGCGACCCTGCCATGCGTCTTAATCTGCCTACCGCACAGATTGTTATCGATTCTATCTGTGGCGTTAATGTCAGTCAGACTGCCTCTATGCCTAAGATGAAGGCAGGGGCTCTTGTTAAGGTGGCAGGACATATCGAGGGTGCCGATGCGTTCAACGGCAATCTCTCTCTCTGCGTGCGCGATAGTCGTGAGACTATTGTCTGCCGTCTCAACCAGCCCCTAGATGCTTCTAAGGCCTTTACTTATACCGACCGCACCAAGACCATATACAATGGACGCAACCGTATTGTTGACGGACAATTCAGTGTAGAGTTTGCTGTGCCCAAGGACATCAACTATTCTGACGATACTGGTCTTATTACGGCATGGGCTGTATCCGACGACCACAGCATTATAGCCCAAGGCTATAGCGAGAGTTTCACGGTAGGCGAGAGCCAGCTTGCTGCCAACGACTCTATTGGTCCTTCGGTATATTGCTATCTCAATTCGCCCTCGTTCCAGAATGGAGGCACCGTAAACAGTACGCCATATTTTGTTGCCGAGATAACCGACCGCGATGGCATCAACGCCTCAGGCGCGGGCATTGGCCACGACATGCAACTATGTATTGACGGACGAGCCGATATGACCTATTCGCTCAACGACAACTTCCTCTTCGATTTCGGCTCCTACACCTCAGGCTCTACCTATTACAGTCTGCCACAACTCGACGAGGGATGGCATTCGCTAAGGTTCCGTGCGTGGGACATTCAGAACAACGCCACTGTATCCGAACTGCGCTTCTGTGTAGTCAAGAGTCTTAAGCCTACGTTCTCTATATCTTGCACTGACAATCCGGCTCGCGAGTCTACCACATTTATAATATCTCACGACCGACAGGGCTCCAACCTCGATGTCACTGTTGAGGTGTTCGACCTTAGTGGCCGACGCTTATGGTCGCATAACGAGAGTGGGGTGGGCAACGGTTCGGCTTACACCGTAACGTGGAATCTTACTACCGATGGAGGTGCCAGCCTTGACAGCGGCATCTATCTCTATCGTGTAAAGCTTGGTGCCGACAATGCCGTAAAGACATCCAAGGCCAAGAAACTCATCATTACAGGCAATAAATAGCACATTGCTGCGTTTTTTATAATGATAATATAATAATAAATGAAGAAGATATATCTTGCGGCTCTCACCCTTATGGGCATCTCGCCGCTCACAGCCACTGCTCAGGAGAAGGTGGATATGTTCAACCCTGAGAAGAACTCTGTAACATCGCAGTCGATAGCTCCCGATGCCCGTGCTGGTGGTATGGGTGATGTGGGTGCGGCTACCGACCCTGATGTGGCATCTCAATTCTGGAACCCTGCCAAGTATCCTTTTACAATATCGCGCGCTGGTGTGTCGCTCAACTATACACCATGGCTGCGCCAGCTTGTTAGCGACATCGACCTGGCCTACCTTGTGGGCTACTACCGCATTGGCGACTATTCGGCTGTGTCGGGTTCGTTGCGCTACTTCTCACTTGGTGAGGTGTTCTACGGCGATACAGACGATACTCAGATGACACTCAACCCGTATGAAATGTCGTTTGATGTGGCTTACTCCATCATGCTTAGCGAGAAATTCTCTATCGCAGCTGGTGTGCGCTGGATATACTCCGACCTTACTTATAACTACTCCGACACCTCATCGCCGGGTAGTGCTTTTGCGGTGGACCTTGCTGCATATTATCAGAACTACGTAAATATAGGGCAACGCGAGTGTCAGCTTGGTATTGGTCTCGACATATCCAACGTAGGTTCGAAGATAAACTTTGGTGGCGACGAGAACTCAGAGTTTCTTCCTGCCAATCTTCGTCTTGGTGCTTCGCTCATGGTTCCGGTTGACGAGTACAACCGTTTCTCTATAGCTGTCGATGCCAATAAGCCTCTTGTGCCAACTATGCCAGTTAAGATGGACGGCGAGTCGGACGAGGATTTCATCACACGCAAGCAAAACGATTACTACGACGTATCGCCTATCAGCGGTATATTCAAGAGTTTTGGCGATGCTCCTGGCGGTTTCAAGGAGGAAATGCAAGAGATACGTTGGAGTGTGGGTGCCGAGTATGTCTACAACGACAAGTTCTCGCTGCGTGCCGGTTATCATCATGAGTCGGAGAATAAGGGCAACCGCAAGTACTTCACAGTAGGTGCAGGCTTCAAGATGAATGTCTTCTCGCTCGATGCCGGATATGTTATAGCCACAGCCAAGTCTAACCCGCTCGACCAAACCCTTCGCTTCTCGCTGTCGTTCGATATGGATGGCTTGAAGGATTTGTTCAAAAGGAGATAAATGGAATTTTGAGTTTTGAGTTTTGAATGTTGAATTATCGGCAGAGCCGATTTTGAATTATTCAATTTTGAAATAGGAATTAAGAATTCAAAACTCAAAATTCAAAATTCAAAAACTCAAAATGCGCGAAGCGCACAATTCAAAACTCAAAACTCAAAACTCAAAATTCATGATTATTCGTACCGGATTTGGATACGACGTCCATAAACTTGTAGAGGGCCGCGAACTGTGGCTCGGAGGCATACGTCTCGACTATCCTCTTGGCTTGCTTGGCCATAGCGATGCCGATGTGCTTATTCACGCCATTTGCGATGCTTTGCTTGGAGCTGCCAATATGCGCGATATAGGCTATCATTTTCCCGATACTGCTGCCGAGACTCTCAACGTAGACAGCAAGATATTGCTGCGTAAGACCATTGATCTTATTGCAACCAAAGGCTATCGTCTTGGCAATATCGATGCCACTGTATGTGCCGAGCGTCCCAAGCTCAATCCGCATATCCCCGATATGCAGCGCTGTCTTGCCGACGTTATGCAGACAGATGTAGATAATGTGTCTATTAAGGCTACCACAACCGAGAAGCTTGGCTTCACTGGACGTATGGAGGGAATATCGGCATACGCCACTGTATTGATTGTGAAATAATAGCCCCACCCTCAACCCCTCCCCTTAGGGAGGGGTATTATATTTTCTCTTGTCTTTCTATAAAATACATGTTCTCCCGTTCTCTTGTCTTAAAAAAAAACATGTTCTTCTGTTCTTCTGTCTTTAAAAAAACCTGTTCTCCCGTCTAAAAACAACTTTTTTCAAAAAAAAGTATCCAAAACATTTGGCAGTTTCAAATAAAACCCTTACCTTTGCACTCGCTTTAAAGAACTAAGCAATGTTACTAAAGCAATACCGATAGGTTTTATCGGGCGTTTAGCTCAGCTGGTTTAGAGCATCTGCCTTACAAGCAGAGGGTCGGCGGTTCGAATCCGTCAACGCCCACAGGGGTGTTTCCTCGTGGCTTTCTCTTCGGAGAGGCTGCGGGGATTTTTTTGTTTATATACTTTTTTATTTTCCTTCAATCCATCGCCATCTCATTTATTTTTTATAGATTTGCACTTTGAAAGGTGCACATTCTCGTTAAATTTGCACTTTCAAAGGTGCACATTCTCGTTGAATATGCACTTTTAAAAGTGCATATTGCACATATATCTCAATAATAACCTCTTTTTAAAGCATAAATATATGGATATAACACTTATCAACTTTATGAATGAGCAGCTTGACTTGGTGGACTTAGGTTTCAAGCGTTATATGTACGACAAACTGCCTTGGGAGTCAAGGCTTGTAGGTTTGACGGGACCTCGTGGAGTGGGCAAGTCAACCATTATAATGCAGCATATAAAGGAAATGGCAGCGGAAGACAGAAAGAAAACACTTTATGTTTCTGCTGATCATAGCTATTTCACGATACACACACTCACAGAATTGGCTTCTCAGTTTGTGCGTGAAGGAGGCGAGTGGTTGTATATTGACGAGGTCCATAAGTATAATGGGTGGTCTAAGGAATTGAAGCAGATATACGATTCGCATCCGGCACTACATACATTCTTTACAGGTTCGTCGGTTCTTGATATTCTTGAAGGTGAGGCCGACTTAAGTAGAAGGTCTCTGCTGTTTAATATGCAGGGGTTGTCGTTCCGTGAATATCTCGAATTGTTTCATGGCATAATTACTCCGGTGCGAAGCCTCGAAGATGTGTTAAGTGGCAATATACAGATAGATGGAGTGCAGCACCCCATTCCATTGTTCGGTCATTATCTGCGTGAGGGCTATTTCCCGTTCGCTAAAGAGGGATATGTATTACAACGTCTTCAGCAGGTGATACGGCTTACGATGGAGGTAGACATTCCGCAGTATGCTAATATGTCGCCTGCAACAGGCAAGAAGTTGCGTAGGATGTTGACAATCATTGCTGGTAATGTGCCGTATAAGCCAGAGGCCACTGCTCTTGCCAATGAGATAAAGGTTAGTCGTAACGACATATCAACCTTCTTGCTTTATATGGAGAAAGCGGGAATGATAGGTCAGCTGCGTGACGAGACGGGGGGAATGCGTGGATTAGGTAAGGTGGAGAAGGTGTTTCTGGATAACACCAACTTTATTTATGCCTTGGCTAACGACAATGCCAATATAGGAAATATAAGAGAGACGTTCTTCTACAACCAGACACGTCTTACCCAGGATGTAACGTCGTCAAAGGTGTCCGACTTCTCTATCGGTAAGTTTACATTTGAGGTTGGAGGGGCAAAGAAGAGTCATAGACAGGTGAAGGACGTTGAAAACTCGTTTATTGTTAGAGATGATATTGAATATGCTTCGGGCGATATTATTCCGCTTTGGGGCTTCGGATTGATGTATTAGATCCCTGCCATACCCACTAAATCGGCTGAACAATTATGTCAGAGTGGGTATGGCAAGGATGCCATACCCTCCTACAGATTGCCACTCATATATAAAGATAAATATGAACTCATACTTATGCCTGTTCCAGAAGACGAAAATGATTTCCGTGCTTCTTCATTACCAGTATATACAGTAAAAGAATTATTTGATACAATATCATTATTATAACCATTTGCGTGGTACGGTTCGGAGACCGTACCTCCTAAATGTACCCAATACAGCATATTGCTCCCCTCTATATGGGGGAGAGAGAAGGGGGGCTTCTTCTATTTTCCTTTTTTAACTTTATTTAATCTCCACGTAATCCCTATGTAATATAAAAATCCTACTTTTGCATTTGTAAAGACTTGATGTATGTCAACTAACGAAAGACTGCACTAACTGGATACTAATCAATCTTTAAATACTTATTATTATGACAAAACATTTACGATTTCTATTTGTTATGCTGCTGGCTATGATTTGGTCGGCTGGTTGGGCACAAACAACTGTTGAACAAACCGTTTTCACTGCTACATCGTCAGACAATATTGGCGGAGACAAAAATGTGTCGTTTTCATGCGACAAGGGTGGTGGTACAGCTGATCCTAATACTAAATCAAATATGATACAGCTGTATCAAATAGATTCTAAGAGTAAAATTGGTTATGGAAATACTATTACTATAAGTATTGAAAAAGGATATGAAATAAACTCTGTTACTATTGGCACAAATAAAGAATCTTCAGTCGCTTATACTCTTGATTCTGAAACAACTTTATCTGCAACAACGAAGGTTAATGCCAATAAAGAATTTTCTGTTACAGAATTAAGTGCTAATTCTATAACATTCTATTGTATGGGAACAGCTAAGGCGAATAGATTTATGGTTAATAAATTAAGTGTAACCTATTCCGCAACAGGTTCAAGTAACAAAACCTCAACCTCTCTCAAGTTCCCACAAGATGCTTTTACTTATTCCACAATCGATAACTATTCATCTTTCACCGGTCAGGTAGCTACTCTTACATCTGAAGGAACTGCATTAACTGGCAAGACTATCACATATTCAAAGTCTGGTGACGACATCTTCTCTTCTTTCGACACAACCAATGGTACACTTGCATTGAACGGCAATCCTGGTAAAGCAACTGTGATTGCTACTTTCGCTGGTGACGATACATACGCTTCTTCAAGTGCTTCATATACAATTTCTGTAAAGGAAGTTGTCAAGGATATTGCTACGCTTAAACCTCGTTTAACATCAAGTTATAATAATTTTACACTTAAACTTACTGATGCTATTGTAACATATAAGAGTGGTGATGTTTTGTATATTCAAGATAACACAGCTGGTATTTATTGTTCTGGTTCTACAACTTTAAATAACAATGATAAAGTAAATGGATTAGTCGAGATTAAAGCGAGGATTTATAACGGACAGAGTACAATAACACAATGGACTTTGGCCGAAGACGCAACTATTGACCACAATGTAGAGTTTACACCTGAAGTTGTTACTCTTGCGCAGTTGAACGATAATATCGACAAATACGAAAATATGCGCGTTAAGGTTATCGGTGCAACTGCTAATGCAGCAATGTCTAATAACCAAACAAAGCTAAATCAAGATGGCGCTTCTCTTGTACTTTATAGTAAAGTAAAATCGATAAATTGGGATTTCGTAGCTGATGATGTTCTTGATATTGAGGGATATCCAATTACTAATGTTTATAACAATGTTAGTACAAAAGAGCTTTTAGTTTATAAAAAGAGCGATGTTGCAATAAACTCTTCTGTTGTTACCACAACTCTCTCTTTCGACTCTACAGAAAAAGCGTTTAACGTGTTTAAGGGTAGTGAGTCTTCTTTCACCGCTCCTAAGGCTGTCGTAAAAGATGCTTTAGGCAATGTTGTCGAAGGTGCAAATATTACTTACGTGAGCGATGCTCCTACTATTGCAAGCGTAGACGAAAACGGCAACGTTACTTTTGGCTCAGCCTTCGGTCAGGCTACTATTACTGCAAGCTATACTGGCGACGAAACTCACAAGCCCGCAACAAGCATCTCTTATACTATCACATACAGCAAGATACCAACCGAAATGGCTTGGTCGAAGAGCAGTGTAAGTGTAAACATCGGTGATAACCTCTCTGCCCCAACTTTGACATTGACTGCTAATGGTGAAAATATACTTGCAGGCAAGACTATACAGTATAAGAGCTCGAATGAGGAAGTTGCAATGATTGACGAAACTGGTAATATTGTTCTTATGGACAAGGACGGCTCTACAGATATTACTGCTACATTCGCTGGTGATGATACCTATCAGGAAGCTTCAGCAACATATACTCTGAAGGTGATTGACCCGAATAAGACGGATGTTACATTTGATTTTACGAAACCTGAGGATTATGGTTATGCTAAGCCTGAGCCCAAAAAAAATACAGAGTTTTCTGAGGGGGCTAAATTAGAATCACATGGTGTTGTTATAACAAATGTAAAGAAAGGAAACAGTACTACTACTCGTTTTGCCATAAAAAATAATGTTATAACATTCCGTGTTTATACTGGTGCAATATTAACTGTAGAAGCTCCTGCTGGATTTGCAATTAATAAAATTGACTTCACAGATGATGGCTCAAACACTGTAAACAATTTCAATTTCTCAACAGGAAAGCTTAGCTCTAAGACCTGGACAGGATTGGCTGAGACACTGACTATGGAGGTCGTTAGTAACCAGGTGTTCTTGGAGAAAATGACTGTAAACTTGGTCAAGGTAGAAAACATTACTCTCGATGAATCAGCAGATAATACCATTGAGGCAAAGACTGGTGTGAATGTAACTCTCAAGCGTTCTATGGTTGCAAATGAGTGGAACACTATCTGCTTGCCGTTCAATGTTTCTAAAGAAAAGGCTCAGACAGCGTTTGGTGAAGGTGTGAAGATTGCTGAGCTTAATGCAGGAAGCACTGGCACTACATTGTCATTTAATTCAGTTAATGAAATAAGTGCAACAAAACCTTACTTGATTAAGCCGTCAAAGGAAAATACATCTAATGAGTATGTATTCGAGAATGTGAATGTTGTTGCTGATGATATTAATAAAAAGTATGAAATCACAGAGGGCTATTTGGCTTTCAAGGGTATATATAATATGATGGATATCACAAAGGATGTTGTTGATAATGTCGATGCTACTTACTACGCTGCCTTCCTCGGTGCTGGCAACAAGATCTACAAGGCTGGTACTGGTAAGACCAAGGGCTTCCGTGCTTACTTCGCTATTCCTAATTCTGCGTCTGCTTCTGCTTTGCGTGTAGTAATCGACGGCACAGCAACTTCTATCAAGAACATTGACAGTGAGGTAGTAGAGAGCAATGCTCCAGTATACAACCTTCAGGGTCAGCGTGTCGATGGCAACAACCTTACACCAGGTATCTACGTTAAGGCTGGCAAGAAGTTCGTAGTTAAATAATACGAGAGAGATCTATTTACATAACAATTAAAAAACATTTATAGCAATGAATAAGAAAATATATACAGCCCCTAATATCGATGTTGTTGAGTTGCAGGGCGAGGTGGCAATAGCTGCAGGGTCTAATCCAAACGAAGTTAACGAAGATCCGGTAGGTGGTGATGTTTCTATTAGTATTGATGGATCATCTATTGGTATCCCAAGTGACCAAGGCGGTGCTCGCTCAGGTGCCTACTTCGACGTATGGGAAGATGAATAATCGAATCATTTAGCCCAGGGTTTCTCGGCTCTGCCGCTTGCATAAGCAAGAAATGCCTTGGGATACATGTAATATAAAGTAGCGTTACGCCCTTAATTCGGCTTAAGTCGGATTCAGGGCGTAATTGCTTAAAGTATATCAGCATACAAACTAATACAAATTACGGATATGGAAACAGCAACATTATACTATGAACCCAATGTAACAACCATTGCGGCAATAGAGGAGGCAAGGTCTGGAAAAGAACTTGAAACGCTTGACTTAGACAACTTTAAATCTTTCGTTGATTCTTTATGATTACGCTCTTCAAATAACTAATATAGTAGGAGGTACGGTCTCCGAACCGTACCACGCAAGCCATCTGTTTGACAAGAGAACATGTTTTTTGAAGACATGAGAACAAGATAACATGTTTTTTTTTGAAGACATGAGGACAAGAGAACATGTTTTTTTTAAGACATGAGAACAAGATAACATGTTTTTTTAAGACAGAAGTATCTGTAGGAGGTACGGTCTCCGAACCGTACCACGCAAGCCATACCATCGCTCCATATTCTGTAAGAATATTATTCATTATAGGAACACGAACTACCGTAAATTATCCACGAATTAACCCACGAATTGAACAATAGAAAATTCATGGATAATTCATGTTTTAATTCTTTCTTTTATATCTTTATCTTAATATAAATCTCCGTTCCGTGTCACCGAACGTCCATTCCGTGTCACCGAATGCACATTCCGTGTCACCGAACGGCCATTCCGTGTCACGGAATAGAGGTAAAAGAGCTATTTAAAAGTAAAAGAGTAAAAAAGTAAAAGAGTAAAAAGGCTATTTAAAAGTAAAAGAGCTATTTAAGAGTAAAAGAGTAAAAAAGTAAAAGAGTAAAAAGTTCAGATATTGTAGGAGGAGGGTGTGTCAAAACTCCCAATATAAATAACAAAAAACTCGTTGTACGTTCTTGTGTGGATGTACAACGAGTTT
>ENA-USZK01000783-USZK01000783.1-human-gut-metagenome-genome-assembly--contig:-NODE-783-length-15285-cov-8.446541_pt1 | contig 15285 bp, 14 predicted proteins | sample MGYA00250043_ERZ773534 | MGnify/ENA primary metagenome ERZ773534 (study PRJEB29103, sample SAMN06112056) | human gut metagenome | biome: human gut; feature: ankylosing spondylitis patient; material... | reverse complement strand
CCTGAGCACGCATATCTTAACTCTATAGGCAGAGCGCAGTATGTTGACATAACCGATGAAGAAGCAGTTTGTGCTTTTGAGTACCTTTCAAGAACAGAGGGTATAATCCCTGCTATCGAGTCATCACACGCAGTTGCCGCTGCGCTTAAGATTGCTCCTACAATGGATAAGGACTCAATACTTGTCATCAACCTTTCAGGCAGAGGCGACAAGGACGTATACTCAATAGCAAGATACAGGGAGGTCGAGCTCAATGAAGAATAGGATAGACGCTTGCTTTGAAAAGCTTAAAGCAGAAAACAAAAAGGCGCTTGTGACATTTATCACCGCAGGCGATCCTGATATGGACACAACAGAAAAATGCGTTCTTGAAATGTACAAGAACGGCTCTGACATTATCGAGATCGGAGTGCCGTTCTCTGACCCTATCGCAGAGGGTGCGACTATCCAGAAAGCTTCTCTGCGTTCACTCAGTGGTGGAACAAATCTTGACAAGATATTTGACCTTGTGAGAAAGCTCCGCACACAGACTGACAAGCCTATGCTTCTGATGATGTATATAAACACTATCTTCAAGTTCGGTACAGCAAAGTTCTTTGAGCTTTGCAAAGAAACTCAGATAGACGGCGTTATCGTTCCAGATATGCCTTTTGAAGAACGTGAAGAGCTTGAGGGCGAGGCTGAGAAAAATGGCATCTACACTATCTTCCTCGTTGCACCGACCTCACACGAACGTGTAAAAATGATAGCAGAAAAATCTAAGGGCTTTTTGTATGTTGTATCTTCACTGGGCGTTACTGGTATGCGTTCTGAGATAACAACAGACTTTAACGAGCTTCTTGCGCCTATCAGAAATGAAAACCACTGCCCTTGCTGTATTGGCTTCGGCATTTCAAATCCTGAGCAGGCAAAGAAAATGTCCCAGTACGCTGACGGCGTTATCATGGGAAGTGCTGTTGTCAAGATAGTTGAGGAACACGGCAAAGACGCTCCTGAATATGTTGGCAAGTTTATCAAGTCTGTTCGTGAGGGTATGGACAGCTAAATATAACAAAGCAAGGCTCTGAGCAAAAACTCAGAGCCTTATTTTTATGCAAAAAAAACAAGACCCCGATAAAATCGAAGTCTTGTAAAGTATTCTTATGAATTTTTCTTATTGAATGCAACAACAGCGTCGTTGATAGTCTTAAGCTCGGCGTCAACAGTTGCAGAGTATGATTCTCTCAGCTCTGTCCATGAGAACTGCTTGCCGTTATCGTCAGCCTTGTTTGTGTATTCATAAAGCTTTCTTGTTACGCAGTTGCCGTCCTCATTTGCGTTGTCGTCAGACATTGTGGAAGAAATTCCGTAGCCGTAGTCAAACACCTGATTGTACTCAGAAGATGAGCAGTCAACGATCACCTGATACATATCCTCTGTCCAGTTAGGGTTAGCGTTGAGGAATTTCTCCTTGCCGTTTTCCTTATATGTTTCATCTGTGTTAGCCATTCTGCAGCACTCATACCAGCACTTTACAGCCTCTTTAGCTGTTGAACCTCTTACCCACATATATGCCGTCATATCAGATGTCATGTACTTTTCATCAGTGTTAGGATCAGACGGAACAGGTACCACTCTCCAAGTGTCAGCGTCAGAAGGTCCGTTATTTCCTGTCATAGCCCATGTACCCATGCAGTAGAACAGCAGATTGCCGTCTTTAAGCGCTTGCTTAGCATTGCCAAGCCAGTTGCCGTTTACAAGGTTGTTCTTACCTACCTGATAAAGCAGATCTTCTGCTCTTTCGATATCAGGGTCATTTATATTGTTTGTGAACTTCTCTCCGTCATAGTTTACCATTGTTTTACCAGTCTGCTGAATGACCTGTGTCTGGAACCAACCATTGATACCAAATCTCTCAACATCAGCAGGAGCATTTGAAACAAACTCCGACATCATGTCATACCAGTTATCCCAATTCCACTCGTTGTTCTGATAAAGCTCATATGGATCGTCAAGACCCTCAGCGTCAATAACGTCCTGATCATACATCATAAGCGTGCCGACCGTGAAGCTTATAGGAGCAACATAATGCTTGCCGCCCATAACGAACTTATCAGCCGCTGTTTTCACATCAGCCCACAACGGATCGTCAAAATTCACAATATCGTCAACCGGCTGATACATATCCTTAAGCACCTGTGCAGGGAAAGCCATCCACTCATACTTGAAGATATCAGGCACATTCTGCTGAGCCATGATAGCACTAGCGAGCTGGTCAAATTTTTCGCTGTCAGTTACTCTTGTGTACTCTACTTTACCACCCTTGTTGTTGAAAAGGGTCATCTCAACGGACTTATCCTCGCCCTTTTTCTCGTCAGGGTTAAGGTCATATGTACCCATCCAACGGATAGTTTTCTGAGCGTCGTCAGGGATAGCCTCTATTTCCTGTGTGTCCTCGACCTTAACTTTCTTTACTGTTGATACCTTTGAACTGCTGTCGCCTGTTGAGCCGCAGCCTGCAACTGCAAAAACAGATGTAAGCGCTACTGCCAATGCAAGAATCTTCTTGATCTTCATAAAATAATTGACCTCCAAATCAAATGATTTTCTGTCTTAACAACCAATGTTACACTACAATTATAAAGCCTAATGTCCTTTAAGTCAATTCTCATTTTATACAAAGACATTCAAGCCATTTGTATAATTTGAACATTTCAAAAGTAATAAATATTAAAATATTAAACCTTGAGAGGTACTTGAAAAAAAGAGAGAAATGTAGTATAATACGTTTAGCATAATAATCATCACAAAAACGGAGATAAATAAATGAAGAAAATAGAAATTTTCACTGACGGTGCTTGTTCAGGCAATCCCGGTCCTGGAGGATACGGTGCGATACTAAGATACAAAGGCAATTCAAAAGAACTTTGGGGCGGTGATCCCTCTACAACCAATAACCGCATGGAGCTTACTGCTGTTATCACTGCTCTTTCAGCACTGAAAGAGCCATGTGAGGTAGAGCTTTACAGCGACTCAAAGTATATAATTGACGCTGTTACAAAAGGCTGGGCAAAAAAATGGCGTGCAAACAACTGGGTGAAATCGGACAAGAAAAAGGCTCTAAACAGTGATCTGTGGGAAAAGCTTCTTGATCTGCTGGAGGTGCATAAGGTCAATTTCAACTGGGTAAAAGGCCATGCAGGACATCCGGAAAACGAACGTTGTGACGAACTTGCAGTCATGGGCTCAAAGAAATTCAGTAGAAGTTAAATTTTTGTTAAATTAACGAAATCACTTGCATTTTGTAGTAAATAAGTATATAATAAAATAGTAAATCTATATATGAAAGGTATGATTTAATTGGAAAAGAGATTTGTCTATGCAGATAACTCAGCTACGACTAGAGTATCTAAGAAAGCTCTTGACGCCGCTCTGCCTTATTTCACTGAGCTATACGGAAATCCGTCAAGTATATATTCTTTGGGAATGGAATGCGCAAAAGCCGTTCTTAAAGCAAGAGAACAGGTCGCAAACGCTCTTGGTGCGAAGGTCAATGAGATCTATTTCACTGCTGGCGGCTCTGAGTCTGACAACTGGGCTATAAGAGGCTGTGCACAGCTTGGAGAAAAAAAGGGCAAGAAGCATATCATCACAACTGCTTTTGAACATCATGCAGTTCTGCACACTTGTCAGTATCTCGAAAAGCTTGGCTTTGAGGTAACATATCTTCCTGTAGGTGACAAGGGTCTTGTTACTGCACAACAGGTCGAGGACGCTATCCGTGATGATACCTGCCTTGTTACAATAATGACAGCTAACAACGAGATTGGTACTATACAGCCTATCGCTGAGATCGGCGAAGTTTGCCACAAGCATGGCGTATGGTTCCATACTGACGCTGTTCAGGCTGTAGGAAATATTGACATCAACGTTAAAGATATGAACATTGATATGCTCTCACTTTCAGGACATAAGCTCCACGCTCCAAAGGGTGTTGGCGCGCTTTATGTAAAAACAGGCATAAACCTTCCTAACCTTATCTACGGTGGAGCACAGGAGAGAAATAAGCGCGCAGGTACCGAGAACGTACCTTCTATCGTGGCTCTCGGCGTTGCTATCACTGATGCTGTAAAGGATATCCCTGCCAAGAATGAGCGTGTTAGAAAGATGAGAGATAGACTTATCGAGGGTCTTCTCAAGATACCTGAGTCAAGACTTAATGGTGACACAGAACACAGACTTGCAGGAAACGTAAACATATCTGTTCGTGGAGTAGAGGGCGAGAGCCTGCTTCTTTCACTTGATCTTCAAGGAGTTGCTGCATCATCAGGCTCAGCCTGCACAAGCGGATCACTTGACCCGTCACACGTTCTGCTTTCACTTGGTCTGCCACACGAAGTAGCACATGGCTCACTCAGACTTTCTATCAATGACGAGAACACAGAGGAAGATGTTGATTATATTCTTGAGGTTCTTCCACCTATCGTAAAGCACCTGAGAAGTATGTCACCACTTTGGGAAAGAATTTGCAGAACTGAGAATATTCACGACTATACACTTGATTAGGAGGAATAAAAAATGATATACAGCGAAAAGGTAATGGATCATTTCGCGCATCCGAGAAATGTCGGCGAGATTGAAGATGCTGACGGTGTCGGCGAGGTAGGAAACGCCAAGTGCGGAGATATAATGAAAATGTACATCAAGGTCAATGACGGCGTTATAACTGACGTTAAGTTCAAGACTTTTGGTTGCGGTGCGGCTGTTGCTACATCTTCTATCGCTACAGAAATGATAAAGGGTAAAAAGCTTGAAGACGCTTTGAAACTTACAAACAAGGCAGTTGTTGAAGCTCTTGACGGTCTTCCACCAGCAAAGCTTCACTGCTCTGTTCTTGCGGAGGAAGCAATGAAAGCCGCTGTTTCTGACTACTATAAAAGACAGGGTATCGATCCAACTCCGTTCGTAGGTAAGCAGTCTGCTCCTGATTGTGAGAACTGCAATGGCTGATAAAGTTCTTGTGGCAATGAGCGGCGGCGTTGACAGCTCTGTTTCGGTCAAGCTCCTTCTTGATGAGGGTTATGACGTGGCAGGGGCTACCATGCGGCTCTACAGCAATGAGGACATCGGTCTGGATAAAACAAGAACGTGCTGTTCTCTCAATGATGTAGAGGACGCACGTTTTGTTGCTTTTAAACTAGGCATTGATTTCCATGTATTCAATTTTTCTGATGATTTTAAGCACTATGTTATAGACAATTTTGTTGATACATATCTGGCAGGCGGCACGCCTAATCCGTGTATCGAGTGCAACAAACATCTGAAATTCGCAAAATTCTATGAGCGTGCAAAACTGCTAGGTTTTGACCATATTGCTACAGGGCATTACGCTGCCAGAGAATATGACGGAAATTCAGGCAGGTGGCTTCTGAAACGCTCACCTGACAGGTCAAAGGATCAAAGTTATGTGCTTTACAGCATGACTCAGGAACAGCTTGCTCACACTCTCTTCCCCGTTGGCGAGATGCACAAGGACAAGATTCGTGATATCGCAGAAGAAAACAAGCTTATAAATGCAAACAAGCCTGACTCTCAGGACATCTGCTTTATCCCTGACGGTGATTACGCAGGCTTTATCACAAAACGCTGCGGTGAACAGCAGTCGGGAGATATCGTTCTTTCTGACGGCACAAAGCTTGGTAAACACAAAGGTCTGATACACTATACTATTGGACAGCGAAAGGGCGTAGGCATTTCATATAGCGAACCGCTTTTCGTTATTACAAAAGATATGGAGCATAACAGACTTATTATGGGCAAGGCTGATGAAGTATACAGTGACAGCCTTGTGGCAGGAGATGTGAACTTTATTCCGTTTGACACCCTCACAGAGCCTATAACCTGCACTGCTCAGACACGTTATCATCAAAAGGACGCTGAATGTACAGTTTCACCAATGAATGATGGCAAGGTACTCGTGACTTTTAAAGAACCTCATAAAGCTATCTCAAAGGGACAGGCAGTGGTTTTCTATGATGGTGAATATGTCATTGGCGGTGGCACGATATTATAAAAAACAGACCCACAGGTTTTTCCCGTGGGTCTTATACTTTAGCTGCCAGCTTTTTTATGAAGTGAGCGGAACTCCGCAGGTGAAAGCATTTCATGCTTTTTGAACACCGCACAAAAATAACTGCAATCGTTATAACCTACCTCCGCAGCGATTTCATTGATGTTAAGCTTATCCTCCAATAAAAGCAACTTTGCCTGCTGTATACGCTTTCTTGCTAGATACTCAAAAGGTCTTAGACTAAGACACTCCTTGAAAAGTCTGCAAAGATACTGCGGTGAAAGATCAATAAGATCAGCAAGCTCCACAAGTGTAAGTTCTTTTCTGAAATTCTTATCAATATAATCAATTACAGGCTGCAGCTGATTGAGTTTTTGTCCGTCCTGACTACCATTTTGTAGGTTTACGACTCTGTGTAGCTCAATAAGAAACTGATATAGATATGCCGAACACTGGTGACCGCAGTAGTAGTAATTAGTCTTCATAAGATAAAGTATCTTTTTAAATATGGCATCAACAGCATTGATATCATTTATGTGAAACACTTTAGCCTTCTCAAGCTTGATATGCTTGAGCATTTCAATTGCTTCCCTGCCCTCAAAGGTTATCCAATGAGTTTCCCATATATCACCAACAGGATAATACTCATGCGGCACAGAAGGCGGCAGATAAAATGCGTCCCCCGGCTTTATATCATACTCATGACCATCAAATATAATGTGACCCTGACCACGAGTGCAGTATATTATCTGATGATTAGGATAGCCATCTTCTCTTACAAAATGAAATTCTCTATCTCTCGCACCGATTCCAAGCACATACAAAGGCAGGCTCGTTTCATCGCTGAGGACAGGGTAATAATAGTCAGTCATAATAAATCTCGCTTTCCAAACTGATTTCATATTCTTTTATTATATATTATCACAACACACTAAAAAAGTCAAGAAATTTCAAAAAATATGTTGTACAATTGTCCTGAATGTGGTACAATATATTATATAATAAGGTTAATATACTCATATAGGAGATGATAAGATGTTAAAACAATTAACGGCTTTTTTCACGGCAATCGTTATGGCATGTGCCACACCTCTTGCCTGTAACGCTGAAGTTATAAAGCATGAAGTAAATGTTCCGCCTAATATACTTGTGCTTGGGGATTCAATCGCCGCTGGCTATGGTCTGGAAGGCTACAGTGAAAACAGATATTCTTGTGCGTCTTATGCAAATCTTCTTCACGACCAGTATGACGCTGAGCTTAAAGACGCTGGCGGCTGTAAGCTTGTGAACTCTGCTGTTGTGGGCGACACTTCACAACAGCTTCTTGACCGCATTAATTCAGGCGAATTTGACGCTGACCTTGCAGACAGCGACGCTGTTATTATATCCATAGGTGGCAATGACATTCTTGGTCTTTTCTTAGATTTTTTGATGAACGATCTGGGCATTACTTCTAAAAGCACAATGTCTGATTTGATGGATAAAACCAAGGATATTATTGGCATTGCAATGGATATGAAGGATATGTCTGATGATATGGATAAGGCGCTGAAAAATTTTACGAGCACTCTAGATGATATAATTAACGCTGTTGAAGCTAAAAGTAATGGTGAAATAATCGTTCAGACACTATATGACCCGCTTGATAATTTCACTGCGGCTGCTGTTTTCCAGAGTATATCGAAGGATAAAATTTCAAAACTTAACAACATTATCAAAGGACACTCCACTGACGAAAATGAAAATGAGAGATACATAGTGGCAGATGTTTTTAGTGAATTCAGCGGTCACGGAAAGGAACTGACCAACATAAATGACTTTGATATACACCCTAATAAAAAAGGTCACGCACTTATTGCTTCTTGTATAGACAAGGCGTTAAGGACAAAAACTTATACCTATGAGGAGGTCGTTCCTGACAGCAGTGAGAACGATGAAAAAGACAAAAATGCCATACTTATGACAGCAACTGCGACAGGGGGACTAATTATGATTATTGCTGCCACGACACTTATACGACACAAAAAGAAAGGATAGATCAACATGAAAATTTATTTGGTAGACTTTGAAAATGTCAAATCCAAAGGACTTCAAGGTATAGACAATTTAACTGAAACTGATACCGTCATAATTTTTTACAGTGAAAATTCCGATACCATTAACTTTGAAATGCACCAGAAAGTTCTTACATCAAAGGCTGATATTGAATACTTCAAGGTAAACGTTGGTGGCAAAAATGCTTTGGATTTTCAGCTTTCAACACTTCTGGGTTATCTGGTAGCCAAGGATACTTATACGAATATTTTTGTTATCAGCAATGACAGAGGTTTTGACTTTCTTCATGATTTCTGGCACGGTAAGTATGTTGACAGCCCAAATGCTATGGTCTACAGAACTAGGACAATACAAACCGCTATTAATTTCGCTAATCATAAGGTTAATCCGACCGAAAACAATGAAGATGAAGAATCGACTAATCATATAGTCGAAAAAGCAGAGGAAACACAAGAAACAGCAGAAATTCAGACAGAGTCAGAGATAACTCTTGACGAAGCAGATGAGCCAAACCCTGAGCCTTCGGCTATAGATTATTCTGTTACACTAAACGAAAATATGAATGGTAATACAGAAGAAGTCGAAGAAGAGCCAGAAGCCTGTGCACCTGATATTGTCGAAGTAGAAAGTGATCCTGTTGTTGAAACTATCGTCAAAGTGAAAAAGAATAGAAAAAAGTGTACTACACAAAAAAACAACGATCTCCAAAGCATACTTGCAAACATTTGCAGCGAAGAGCAAATAGAAGAGATCAGCAAACTTATAGCTGAGTCTAACACAAAAGAAGAGCTTCACAACTCTCTTGCAAAGGTATATAAAAAGCAGGCTACAGATTTTTACAAGCTTCTCAGACCAAGATATCTGCGACTTAAAGGACTACAGGAATCCGAAAATACATGCACCGCTGATGAAGATAAAACGATGACGGCTCAGAAAGCTGAAAAGGTTGTTTACCATGATGTACTATCCGTAAAACTTGATGAGCTACTCGACGGCAAATGCAACAAAGACGAACTGGCGCTTATAAGAGAAGCAGTCATTGACGCCACAACAAAACAGCAGCTTTATATCAGAATGGTAAAAGAGTTCAAAAAGGAAAAAGGCTGCGATATATATAACAAAATAAAGCCAGAGTATGTGTCTTTGCACAAGCTTGCATCTGAGATCATTAAATAAAGGAGTGTAAAATATGAAACTTATGATAGCGTCAGACATTCATGGTTCGGCTTACTGGTGCAAAAAAATGCTTGAAGCCTTTGAGCAAAACGGCGCGGAAAAGCTAATTCTTTTGGGTGATATCCTCTATCACGGACCAAGAAACGACCTTCCAAAGGAATATGCACCAAAGCAGGTGATAGCCATGCTCAATCCGCTAAAAGACAAGCTTCTGTGCGTGCGTGGTAATTGTGACACAGAAGTCGATCAAATGGTGCTTGACTTCCCTGTTATGGCGGAATATGCTTATATATGCTGTGACGGACTGAGGATATTCGCCACACATGGTCACAAATTCAACTGCGACAATCTGCCACCGCTGTCTAAGGGCGATATTCTGCTCCACGGTCACACCCATATACCTGTTATTAAAGAATGTGGCGATTACACCTATATAAACCCCGGTTCTGTTTCCATACCGAAAGAAAATTCAGCACACAGCTATCTGATACTGGAAAACGGCAAGTTCTCGTTTGGCGAGCTTATATAAAGAAAAGGCAGCGTTGAGCTGCCTTTTTTGTGCCTATTTTATTGTAGTTTCAAGTCCGTTGACCTCTATCTCAGGGTCATCAAGATTGATTATAAGGCATTTTCTGCCATCGACTATCTGAGTTTTTACCTTGTCAACTGCGTCCTTGCCAATATTTACGGTTATGCTTGGAGCAGAAACTATGGTCCTTTTCTCCACAAGGTTTACCGCAGTGAGTGGCTTCCCGCCAGCTGCAGCGTCAAAAACTTTAGGAAGATTATCAAGCTTATCCTGACTAACTCCAGCTTCCCACAGAATTGACGAAAGTTTATGTTCGTCAATTGTCGGTATCTCAGTTTCATGAGCATTTTGGTCAACAAATGTGGAAATCTTGTCATTCACAGTAGTGATAAGATCATAGTCAAGCTCATCGCCCACAACACTTGTGAGGATATCCTTGAAAGTTTCCTTTTCGTTCTGACAGGTCATTGAAAACTCACAACCCAGAAGCTCTTCCACAACGGAAGTGTTCGGCTTTTTTGCGTTTTTCGTGTAGTAAAGCACGCCGTTGATATCAGGTGCACGATCATTGAAAAGAGGAAACAAAAAGCCATCGCTTGGAAGCTCAACAATTCTGTCGCATGACTCTTTCTTGGCGATAGAGTTGTCCTGCTCGTCATACACAAGCCCGTCGATACGCAGATTTACAGGGCAAAGTGCCGTGATGATGAAGTTGTAATCCGTGTCAGCTTCGTCCTCAAACTCGTCCATTTTGTTCTTTTTCAGCACAGAATATGTACAATGAGCCATGAAAATGGTATATGTTGACACATACTCCACCTTTTCCACAATGGCATTCAGAAAGTTATCAACCTTTTCCTCATCAAGCAGCTTGCTTTGCAATGTTTCATACATGAAAGGCTGTGCGCCACCCTCAAGATATGCGTCCTTAGGGAACGAATATTCCAGCAGATTTTTACCGATAGAGCCGCTGAGCACCTTTTTCAGGTTTATCATTATCAGCTCCGCCTCGTCCTGCGGAATAGTGTTGTAAAGCTGATTGGTCTTGCACTTTATGTTCTTTTCAGCATCCACAAATGCGGTAACAACGTGGTTTACGGTAAAAAAGCCGCAGTCATCGCTGAAATTCTTCTTAATTTCATTTATTTCCTTTTTGTTCATCTTGGCGTCCTCCCGAAAAAATGTATATTAATTATAGCACAAATGTACAGATTTTTCAAGAGCCACAGACAAAAAAATCCCACAGCCGAAACTGTGGGATAATTGTTATTAAACTGGGTGAACCTTATTTTCAGCGTCTGAGTGCTTACCGTCAACGCCGTACTTTCTATCACGTCTGTCCTTGAAGAACTTAGGTGCAACCTTAGGGAACATTGCATATGTGAGGATATCTTCCTCCTGCTCTGTCCACTCAGCAGCCTCTTTCTTCATTGTTTCAAACTCTGGCTGAAGAAGGTCAGCAGGACGGCAAGTGATAGGCTCTTCGTCGCCAAGAATCTTCTTCTGGAACTCAGGGTCGATAGCAACTGGTGTCTTACCGTACTCGCCCTTAACAAGTCCCTTGAACTCCTTAGTAACTGTCTTATATCTCTCGCCCATGATTACGTTGAACACAGCCTGTGTACCGACGATCTGTGATGTAGGTGTAACCAGCGGTGGGTAACCTGCGTCCTTACGAACCTTTGGAACTTCCTTAAGAACATCATCAAGCTGATCTGCCTTGCCAGCCTGTTTCAACTGTGAAAGGAGGTTTGAAAGCATTCCGCCAGGAACCTGATAAAGAAGTGCGTTTGTATTTGTAGCGAGCATTGAAGGGTCAAGCAGACCGTTGTCGATGTACTTCTTTCTGAGTTTCATGAAGTAATCTCTTATCACGTTGAGCTTAACAAGGTCAAGACCTGTGTCATACTCAGTGCCCTTGAATGTAGCAACGATAGACTCAGTTGGTGCATGAGATGTACCAAGAGCAAGTGGTGACATTGCTGTATCAACGCCGTCAACACCAGCCTCAACTGCCTTGAGGATACACATAGATGCAAGACCTGATGTGTAGTGAGTATGCAACTGGATCGGGATCTTAACTGCTGACTTGAGATCCTTAACAAGTGTTTCAGCCTCATATGGAGTCAGAAGAGCCGCCATATCCTTGATACAGATAGAATCTGCACCTGCATTCTCGATCTGCTTTGCATAGTTCATGTAATACTCATGAGTAAATACCTCGCCAAGTGTGTACGAGATAGCAACCTGAGCGTGACCATTTTCCTTCTTAGCAGCCTTGATAGCTGTTTCAAGGTTTCTGATATCGTTCAGTGCGTCAAAAATTCTGATGATATCAATACCATTTGCAATAGACTTCTGTACAAAATACTCAACAAGGTCATCAGCATAGTGACGGTAGCCAAGCATATTCTGACCTCTGAAAAGCATCTGGAGCTTTGTGTTAGGCATTTCTTTTCTAAGTATACGAAGTCTTTCCCATGGATCTTCATTTAAGAATCTGATACATGAGTCAAATGTAGCACCGCCCCAACACTCAGCAGAATAAAAACCGATCTTGTCGATCTCTGGAAGTATAGGACGCATATCGTCCATTGACATTCTTGTAGCAAGAAGTGACTGATGAGCGTCACGGAGGACAGTTTCAGTTATTTTAAGCTTTGCCATTTTAAATCGATCCTTTCGTTATTTTTCAGGAATGTTATTAGCCGATAACAGCAAGAACTGCACCAGTCTCAACAGCAGAGCCTTTAGTTGTATTAACGCTCAGTACCTTACCGTCGCAAGGAGCGTTTACGTCATTTTCCATCTTCATAGCCTCGAGTACGCAAATAGCCTGACCAGACTTAACAGTGTCGCCTACAGCTACCTTGATGTCAAGGATAGTACCAGGCATTGGAGCTGTTACCTTTGTGCCATCTGCAACAGGTGCAGCGGCTGGAGCTGGAGCAGCAGGAGCGGCAGCAACAGGGGCTGCGGCTGCTGGAGCAGCTGCGGCACTTCCGCCGACTTCTTCAACTGCAACGTCATAAGCTTTTCCGTTTACTGTAATATTATATCTTTTCATCTTAAAAAACCACCAATCTTTTTAATTTGATATGTTTATCACAACTGAATATTGCTGTGCTTCTTAGGCAGTCTGGAAATTCTCTTTCCAGCCATTACCTCGATAGAATCCATAAGTGTCTGTCTGATCTCGTTCTTAGCGATTATGCCGTCAACACAGCCATTCTTTGCAGCAACAGCAGCAGAGGCATTCTCCTTAGCGAACTTATCAGCAAGAGTGTTTCTTGCAGCAGTAAGATCAGCAGCACCCTTAAGCTCGTCATGCTGAAGGAATTCAACAGCAGTAACAGGAGCAAGTGCAGAGATAACAGCGGTATCAAGAGCAAATGACAGATCAGCATTTGAACCCTTGCCGGCAAGTGCAATAAATGCAGGACCATAAGCCTTACCTGTAACAACAGCAAGTTTAATAGTAGTAGCCTCAGCGTAAGCGTGGCAAAGCTTTGCCATATCCTTAACAGCGCCGTAAGCTTCAGTTTCATCATCAGCTTTGAAGCCCTCAGTATCAACAAAAGTTACAACAGGGATAGCGTAAGCGTCACAAGTTCTTACAAATCTTGCGATCTTTGAGCAATCAGCAGATGTAAGCTTGTCGCCTGTCTTGTTAGTAGCAACAACGCCGACTGTAGCACCGCCAAGTGTTGCAAGTGCTGTATAAGAAGCCTTGCCATACTCAGCATTAAGCTCAGTTACACTGTCGCCATCGCAAACAGCCTTTGCAATGCCATCAGCGTCATCACCAACAGCCTCAGTTGGATCAGCAAATTCATACATTGGTACTGGTGAAAGGTTGTTCTGTGGAAGTTTTGTAAGTATATTCTTTGCAGCCTCAACAGCAGCCTTATCGTCCTCACAAACAACAGCAGCAGTGCCGTTTTCAGCAGCATTTTCAGCAGAGTTCTTTATGTTTGCGTTTGGTGCAACATAAAGCTCAGCATCCTTTGCGATAACAGTGAAGTCAGCAGACTCAGCGAGCATTGCTGCACAGCCTGCACAAGTGCCAGCGACAACAGCTATCTGAGGAACAACACCTGAAAGGTTAGAAGTCCACATAAGCAGTTCACCATAAGCATTGAGAGCCTTTGAACCGTCGCTTACGTCAGCACCATAAGAATCGAATATTCCGACAACAGGAACTCCTGTCTTAGCAGCAAGGTCATAAACCTTTGCTATCTTCTTTGCCTGTGCCTCTGTCAAAGCACCGTCCTTAACAGTCACGTCCTGAGAAAAAGCATATACAGGATTACCCTCAACATAGCCAAAAGCAGTAATAACTCCAGCAAGGGAGTCACCCGCAGCAGCATAAGCGTCAAGCTCTGTAAATTTTCCTTCGTCAAACAAATATGTCAGCCTGTTTCTTGCAGCAGTAGGAGTCTGCGACGCAGCTTTAAGCTCAGCAAGAGTAGAAATTGAATCAGACATACAGTTTCCTCCATTCAAATAATTTTTGTGATAAAATAACGCAAAACTACTGGATTTTATCATATTTATACACTTAATATTATACTATTTTTTTGCCGAATTTACAAGAGTAAATTGACCTATTTCCGCATATTTTACGTTTAGTAGCATAATCAATATCGATACACGCATATTATTAAGCATTTTGCACAATAGCAAAGGGTCTCCTGACAAAAAGAGACCCTCGATAAGCGTTATTTTTTGGTGATAGCATTTCTTAAAGCCCTTAGCTCGTCAGGTTTAAGCTCTCTATACTCACCTGGTTTTAGCATGCCCAGTTTAATCGGACCGATGGCAGTGCGCTTTAGTCTTGCGACTTCAAGTCCCACAGCTTCGCACATTTTTCTTATCTGACGGTTTCTGCCCTCATGGATAGTCATTTGAAGCACAACCCTGCCAGGCTGTTTGTCGAGCACAACAACTGAACACTCCTGCGTCATTTTGCCGTCTATTTCAACTCCTGAAGCAAGCTTTATGAGTTGCTCATCGTTTATGTCAGGTCTTACTGTAACACGATAAGTCTTAGCAATATGCCTTGAAGGATGCATGATATCATTGGCAAAATTTCCGTCATTTGTGAAAAGCAACAGTCCCTCTGAGTTCTTGTCAAGTCTGCCAATAGGATAAACTCTTTCAGGCACTTTTGTTAGAAGCTCGGTTACGCACTTTCTATCAAGCTCATCGCTCATTGTGGTAACATATCCTCTTGGCTTGTGGAGCATGATATAATAAAGCTGTCTTTTCTTGGCAACATATATTTTTTCCCCGTCAAGGGTGATTATATCCTTGCCTGCCAAAGCCTTGTCGCCAAGCTTGCAAGGTCTGCCATTGACCTTTACCCTTCCCTCTGAGATATACTCCTCTGCCTTTCTTCTTGAACAAACACCACTGTCAGACATTATTTTCTGTATACGAATCTTTTCCATATTTTCTCCTTATTTATGTACGG
>ENA-USZK01000766-USZK01000766.1-human-gut-metagenome-genome-assembly--contig:-NODE-766-length-15452-cov-6.165724_pt1 | contig 15452 bp, 10 predicted proteins | sample MGYA00250043_ERZ773534 | MGnify/ENA primary metagenome ERZ773534 (study PRJEB29103, sample SAMN06112056) | human gut metagenome | biome: human gut; feature: ankylosing spondylitis patient; material... | reverse complement strand
GCCTACGCCGGCCACGAAGAAGTCCACCTTACCGTCGGTGTCCTGCCAGATCTCGGGACCGGTGGTTTCGTAGTGCGCCTTGGGGTTGGCGGGGTTGACAAACTGCCCGGCCACGAAGCTGTTGGGGATCTCCTTGGCCAGCTCGTCGGCCTTGGCGATGGCGCCCTTCATGCCCTTGGCACCCTCGGTGAGCACCAGCTCCGCGCCGTAGGCCTTCATCAGCTGGCGGCGCTCCACGGACATGGTCTCGGGCATGACGATGATGATGCGGTAGCCACGGGCGGCGGCCACGGAGGCCAGGCCGATGCCGGTGTTGCCGGAGGTGGGCTCGATGATGACGCTGCCGGCCTTCAGCAGACCCTTGGCCTCGGCGTCGTCGATCATGGCCTTGGCGATACGATCCTTCACGCTGCCGGCGGGGTTAAAGTACTCCAGCTTGGCGACGAGCTTCGCCTTCAGGTCGTGGGCTTTTTCAATATGAGTCAGCTCCAGCAGGGGGGTGTGGCCGATCAGCTGGTCAGCGGAAGTGTAAATGTTAGACATGGTGATTTCTCCTTTATAAATATATTGTCAGATGTTGCTGGATGGAATGGAAGCGGGGGATAGGGTCAACATCGACCGGTCAGGAGAATGAGAGTGCTTTTCATGCGCTCGCCTCGTTTCTGATAATCAACTACCAACTCGGTAGGTTGGTATAGTTATAACACGGCGGAACGGATTTGTCAATCCTGTTTTTGAAAAAATTTTCCGGGAGGGGAATGTGACAATATTGAAAGGGGGAGAGGGCTTGCGGGACAGGGGAAGAGGAGGGTATAATGGAGCATAAAGGATGTGAGTGTATGTACCGGATATTTATCGTGGAGGACGACCGCACCATCGCCCAGGAGGTGTGCCGCCTGGCGGAGAGCTGGGGACTGGAGGTGCGGTGCGCCCGTGATCTGCGGGCGGTGACAGAGGAGGCGGCGGCCTTCGCCCCGCACCTTATTATATTGGATATTGCCCTGCCGTGCTTCGACGGCTACCACTGGTGCCGGGAGCTGCGGAAGCAGACCAATGCGCCCATTCTGTTCCTGTCCTCGGCCAGCGACAACATGAACGTCATCATGGCCATGAACTTCGGCGGGGACGATTTCATTGCCAAGCCCTTTGACGGCGGCGTGCTGATGGCCAAGGTGCAGGCCATGCTGCGGCGCAGCTACGACCTGTCGGCGCCGGCGGTGCTGCGGGAGCGCCGGGGCGCGCAGCTGTCCGCCGACGACCAGAAGCTGACGTATCAGGGGCAGACGGTGGAGCTGACCAAGAACGAGTACCGTATCCTGGCCTGCCTGATGGAGAGCGCCGGGAAGGTGGTCAGCCGGGAGAAGCTGATGCAGCGGCTGTGGGAGACGGACAGCTTCGTGGACGAGAACACGCTGACGGTGAACGTGAACCGCCTGCGGCGGAAGCTGGCGGGCGCGGGACTTGTGGACTTTATCGCCACCCGGCATGGGGTGGGGTATATCGTGGAGTGAGCGTATGAAGCTATGGAGAGCCTATCTCAGGCAGCACCGCCTGACGGTTTTGATGCTTGTGCTGTTTACCGGACTGTTTGCCGTGTCCTTCGCACTGTATGGCCTGCCGCTGGCGGCGGTGGCGTACCCGGCGGGGCTGTGTGCGCTGGCGGGTACGGGCATGGCGGTGTGGGACTTCCGGCGGGCGGCGCGGCGGCATAAGGAGATGGAGCAGCTGCGGCAGACCGGGGAGACGGTGCTGGCGCCCCTGCCGGAGATGAAGACTGTGGAGGGGGAGGACTGCGCCGCGCTGGTGGAGCAGCTGCGGCAGGAGCTGCGGCAGCAGTTGGGTGCGGCGGAGACGCGCCGGGGCGAGACGGTGGCCTATTACACCGCGTGGGTGCATCAGATCAAGACACCCATTGCCGCCATGCGCCTGACGTTACAGGGCGAGGACACGCCCGCCGCCCGGCGGTTGACGGCGGAGCTGGGGCGGATCGAGCAGTATGTGGACATGGTGCTGACGTACCTGCGGCTGGAGGAGGGCGGCAGCGACTATGTGATCCGCCCGTGCAGCGTGGACGAGGTGGTGCGCGCCGCCGTGCGGCGGTTCGCCGGGGAGTTCATCGACCGGCGCATCCGGCTGGACTATGAGCCGGTGCAGTGGGAGACGGTGACGGATGGCAAGTGGCTGACCTTCGTGGTGGAGCAGCTGCTCAGCAACGCCCTGAAATACACGGGGCAGGAGGGGGTCATCCGCATATACCGGCAGGGGGACGAGCTGTGCATCGCGGATACGGGCATAGGCATCGCGCCGGAGGATCTGCCACGGGTGTTCCAGATGGGCTATACCGGGCAGAACGGGCGGCTGGACAGGCGCTCCAGCGGTATCGGGCTGTATCTGTGCCGGAGAATATGCGGCAACCTGCGCCACGGCATCCGCATGGAGTCCGTGCCCGGAAAGGGCACCACGGTGTATCTGACACTGGGACGCGGCGATTTCCTGCCGGAGTGAAAGGTGACAGAGTTGTTCGTTTTTGGTAAGGCAAACCGATGGATTGGCGGGGCGCGGCGCACTATAATGGCCTTGTTGATAAGGAGGTCGAGTGACTATGAGTATTCTGGAAGTAAGCGGGCTGCGGAAGGTGTATACCACGCGGTTCGGCGGCAGCCGGGTCGAGGCGCTGCGCAGCGTGAGCTTCACTGTGGAGCAGGGCGAGTATGTGGCCATTATGGGCGAGTCCGGCAGCGGCAAGACCACGCTTTTGAACATTCTGGCGGCGCTGGATGAGCCTACGGCGGGCACGGTACGGCTGGAGGGCCGGGAGCTGCACAAGATCCGGGAGAAGGACGCGGCGCTGTTCCGCCGGGAGAATCTGGGCTTCGTGTTTCAGGAGTTCAATCTGCTGGATACCTTCACGCTGGAGGACAACATCTACCTGCCGCTGGTGCTGGCGGGCATGGGCTACGAGGACATGCGGGCGCGGCTGATGCCCATCGCAAAGCTGCTGGGGCTGACGGAGCTGCTGAAGAAGTACCCCTACGAGGTGTCCGGCGGCCAGAAGCAGCGGGCGGCGGTGGCGCGCGCCATCATCACGGAGCCGAAGCTGCTGCTGGCGGACGAGCCTACCGGCGCGCTGGACAGCGGCTCCACCGACGAGCTGCTGCGGCTGTTTGCGGACATCAACCGGGCGGGACAGACCATTCTGATGGTGACCCACTCGGTGAAGGCGGCCAGCCGCGCCGGGCGCGTGCTGTTCATCAAGGACGGGCAGGTGTTCCACCAGCTCTATCGGGGCGAGGACGGCGATACCCGGTTCTACCAGCGCATCTCCGATACGCTGACCATGCTGCAGTCAGGCGGTGAGCCGGCATGAAGCGGGGACTGTACGCCCGCCTTGCGTGGACGGGCATGGTGAAAAACAAGCGCCTGTATCTGCCCTACGGCCTCAGCGCCGCGGGCATGGTGCTGATGTTCTACATTCTTACGGGGCTGTCCGGCTCGCCGGTGCTGGAGCACATGTCCGGCGGCGGCAGCAGCGCCATAATCCTGCGGCTGGGCACGGTGGTCATCGCCGTGTTTGCGCTGATCTTTCTGTTCTACACCCATTCGTTCCTCATTCGCCGCCGGGAGCGGGAGTTCGGCCTGTACAATGTGCTGGGCATGGGGAAGGGCAGCATTGCCCGCATCCTGCTGTGGGAGACGGCTATTACCTACGGCCTGACCACGGGTACGGGACTGCTTCTGGGCGTGGTGCTGTATAAGCTGGCGGAGCTGGGCATGGTGCGGCTTTTGCGGGTGCCCGTGACCTACACCCTGACGGTCTCCGTATCGTCTCTGCTGGCTGCTGCGGCGTTGTTTGCGGTCATCCACACGCTGATCCTGCTGAACAGCCTGCGGCAGCTGCACGGCGTCAGTGCCGTGGCGCTGCTGCGCAGCGAGAGCGTGGGCGAAAAGCCGCCCCGTGCCCAGTGGGTGCTGACGGCGGCGGGCGTGGTTCTGCTGGGTGCCGCTTACGCGCTGGCGGTGTCCATCAAGGAGCCGCTGGCGGCGTTTCTGTGGTTCTTCGCGGCGGTCATCATGGTCATCATCGCCACCTATCTGCTGTTCATCAGTGGCTCGGTGACGCTGTGCCGCGGCCTGCAGAGGAACAAAAAATACTACTACCAGCCCCAGCACTTCGTGTCCGTGGCGTCTATGACCTACCGCATGAAGCGCAACGGCGCGGGGCTGGCCTCGGTGTGCATTCTGGCCACCATGGTGCTGGTGATGATCTCCTCCACCACCTGCCTGTATGTGGGGCAGGAGGACGCGGTGAATGCCCGGTATCCCCGCGACATGGACGTGACGGTATACGGCAGAAGCGATCATCCGCTGGACGAGGCGGAGGCGGAGCAGCTGCGTCAGGGCGTGGAGAGCACCGTTTTCAACTTCGGCGGGCAGACCAGCAATGTGGCGACATACCGTGAGATCAGCGTCAGCGGTCTGCCGGACGGCGGGGATCTGCGGTTGGGAAACGCCGGTGCGTCCGCAGCGGACAGCACCCACGTCATCCATATATACTTCGTGCCGCTGGAGGAGTACAACGCCGTCACCGGCCAGAGCCTGACGCTGGAGGACGGGCAGGTGTATGTGGCGGCTCTGCGGACGGAGTTCCACAGTGACACGCTGTCCATCGACGGCGGCATGACCCGCCATGTGATGAAGCGGGAGATCCCCGCGCTGGTCGGCGCTGCGGTGGCGGACATCACGCCGTCCCTGACGGTGGTGGTGCCGGACTTTGAGCAGTTCGTGCCGGAGCTGCAGAGCTATCTGACGAACAAATACGGCTGGTATCCCACGGCCACGTGGCACTACGCCTTTGACACCGATCTGCCGGAAAACCAGCAGGGGAACATCGACGGCGTGACGCCCAACCTGAAGGATGCGCTGGACGACTATCTGGCGGGCGTCAGCAGTGACTGGGGCGTGGGCGTCAGCGTGGAGTCCAAGGCGGGCAACCGCGCGGATTTTTACGGCACCTACGGCGGCCTGTTCTTCCTGGGCATCATGCTGAGTATCGTGTTCATCTTTGCGGCGGTGGCGATCCTGTATTACAAGCAGCTGTCCGAGGGCTATGAGGATCAGTCCCGCTTCGACATTATGCAGAAGGTGGGCATGACCAAGGGCGACATCCGGCGCAGCATCAACAGCCAGCTGCTGACGGTGTTCTATCTGCCGCTTCTCATGGCGGGACTGCACCTGTGCTTCGCCTTCCCCTTTATCCACAAGCTGCTGATGCTGTTCAATCTGGACAACCGCGGTCTGCTGGTCGGCACCACGGCGGTGAGCTTTGCGGTGTTCGCGGCGCTGTACGCGCTGGTGTATAAGCTGACGGGAAATGCGTACTATCACATTGTGGCGGATAATAAGGAATAAAGCAGGAAAAGAGACGGGTCCCCCGTCTCTTTTTTGCGCAGAAATGCGGTTTTGTGTGGACAAATTCCTCCGGGATTCTGTATAATGTAAACTGATGTTCTGTTTGCGTTGACAATATCTTTACGAGCGGCGCGGCTTCCGCGCACAAGGAGGATGTATGCGAAATATATGGACGGTGTTCAAAACGGATATACGGACGCTGAGCAGGTGCTTCTTTGCCTGCGTGGTGGTGGTCGCCATCGCGCTGCTGCCCAGCCTGTACGCGTGGCTGAATATCTACTCCAACTGGGATCCCTACGGCAATACGGGCGGTATCTCCATCGCGGTGGCCTCGCTGGACGAGGGCTATACCGACGAGGACGGCGTATATGAAAACAAGGGGCAGGATGTGGTGGACGACCTGCGGGAGGCCACCAGCATCAACTGGGTCATCGTGGATACGGAGGAGCAGGCCAAGGGCGGCGTGGAGTCCGGCGACTACTACGCGGCGGTGGTCATCGACAAGGAGTTCAGCCGGAACATGTTCCGGATGCTGACAGACTGGACGGGCAAGCCGGCCATCACCTACTACGAGAACGCCAAGAAGAACGCTGTGGCTACCAAGATCACCGATACGGCGGTGGAGACGCTGAAGCGCTCTATCAGCGAGAACTATCTGGAGGTTGTCATCGACGGCATCATGGAGCAGGGGAATCTGCTGGCGGAGGATCTGACGGCGGACGACCCAGAGTCGGCGGTGAAGGGCGTGCTGTATCAGGCGCAGGATCTGCTGAACGCCTGCGGGAATATGATGGACGCCTTCGAAAAGGCCGGCGGCAGCGGCGGCGTGTCGGATAAGGATGCGGCGGCGCTGGAGGAGGCCGTGGCCAATATCAACAAGAACCTACCGGACGGCTCCAAGCTCCACGAGACGGCGGCGGAGATACAGACGCAGGTGAACGCGGCGCTGGCGCGGGTGGAGCGCGTGCTGGAGGGGCTGGAGAACGCCATCGCCAACGCGCCGCAGCTGCCGTCGGCACAGCAGCAGCTGCGTGATGCGGCGGCGCAGCTGGAAAAGGCGGCGGCCACGCTGGATCGGTGGGCGGAGGATATCGAGATGGAGGCGCCGGCCGCGGCGGAGCAGGCACGAGCCATTTCCGCCGAGTGTACGCGTCTGGCGGCGAAGCTGCAGGCGCTGGCTGACAAGCCCACCGCCAGCGACCTGCTGGCGGACTGCGACGCGCTGGTGAAGTCCATCCGCACCATGGTGGACAAGATCCCTGTGACGGCCAAGGCGCTGCGCCAGCAGCTGCAATCGGTGACGGGACAGGTGGCCGACGCCATGGAGGGCGTGGCCTCCCTCAGCAGCGATGCCAAGGCTATGAAAGCGGCTATGGCCGACACGTCGCAGGCGCTGGGCACCACCATGGAGCTGCTGCGTCCCGCCACGGACAGGATGACGGCGTCCCTGTCGGACACCATTGACGGCATGCAGGATCTCAGCGCCGACGAGTACATGGACACGCTGCTGACCATACTGGGCGGCGACCCGGCGGTGTACGGGCAGTATTTCCCGGAGATGGTGCAGACCAGCGTCAACAAGGTCTATCCCATTGAGAACTACGGCTCGGCCATGACGCCGTTCTACACGGTGCTGGCTATCTGGGTGGGCGGCGTGATATTGTCGTCCCTTATCAAGGTACACGCCAGGACGGACGGATTGATCGATCCCAGGCCGGCGGAGCTGTATTTCGGGCGGTATCTGTTCTTCTTCCTGATGAGTCAAATACAGGCGGCGGTCATCGTCACCGGCGACCTGTACATATTAAAGGTACAGTGCCTGCATCCGGGGATGATGTATCTTACCGGGGCGCTGACGGCCTTTACCTTCAGCCTGCTGATCTACTCGCTGGCGCTGTCCTTCGGCGACGTGGGCAAGGCCATCGTGGTGGTCATCATGGTCATGCAGATCGCAGGCTCCTCCGGTACGTTCCCCATCGAGCTGCTGCCGGAGATCTACCAGAAGTTCTACCGCTTCTTCCCCTTCCCCTATGCCATCGACGCCATGCGGGAGTGCATCTGCGGCATGTACGGCAATTACTACTGGCAGCAGATCGGCTATTTGATGCTGTTTGCAGTGGCGGCGCTGCTGATCGGCCTGCTGGTGCGCAAGCCGTTCATGGGGCTGAACCGCTTCATGGAGGAGAAGCTGGAAGAGACGGAATTGCTGTAAGGGAGGTGCTGAACGTATGTCGAAGGAACGGGAATATCAGGAATTGTATGACCGCCTGCGGGACGAGGTCAGCACCCTGCACGAGAACAACCGGCGGCGCATCCGGATCGGTATGCGGATGCTGCTGGCGGTAACGCTGGGACTGATGCTGCTGATGTTTCTGGCAGAGGGCAACAAGGTATTCACGCTGATGCTGTGGATACTGTCCATGTTCGCGGTGGCGGCGTATCTCATCGCCGTGGAGTACGCGGACTATGAGCTGCAGAAAAAGCTGGAGGACATCACGCAGATGGAGCAGGAGAGCATGGGCGCACTGCTGGAGCTGCCGGAGCTGCCCCGTATGCCCCGGCTGCCGGCGCTGCGGCACCGCGGCCAGCGGGAGGAAGCGCCTGCGTGGGAGCGGGAGGAGCCGGAGACGGCGGCGGAGACGGAAAGCGTGCCGGAGGAGCCGGTGGTGTACACCGTGGACGATATTTTGCAGGAGATGCACAGCCAGCCGGCAGAGACGGCGTATGTGCCCAAGCGGATGCAGGAGCCGGAGCGCGTGAGTGCGCCGGAGCCGGAGAAGCAGGTCGCGCCCGTGTCCGGCAGCGGCGCCGCCGTGTGGCAGAAAATGCTGGATGATCCGGAAAAGCTGGCGGGCGATCTGGAAAAGCTGACGCAGGCCTTGCAGGGGCTGTCCGCCGACCTGCGGCGCAGCGCGGAGGAGAGCCGGAAGGAGGATGACAGATGAGAAATATCTGGAATATCTTCCGCGCCGACTGGCGGCGGCTCACCGCCAGCGTGGTGGCGGTGGTGGTACTGCTGGGTCTGTGCCTGGTGCCGTGCCTGTATGCGTGGTTCAACATCCTTTCCAACTGGGATCCCTACGGCGTGGCGTCCACCAGCCGCATCAAGGTGGCGGTGGCCAGCGAGGATCAGGGGTACCAGGTCATGGGGCTGGAGCTGAATATCGGAGAACTGGTATTGCAGGGGCTGGAGAGCAACGACCAGATGGGCTGGGTGTTCGTGGACGACGCGGACACGGCGCTCAGCGGCGTGGAGTCCGGGGAGTACTATGCGGCGCTGGTGGTGCCGGAGGAGTTCACCGGTGATTTTGTCAGTATCCTGACCGGCGACCTGCGCCACCCGCAGATACAGTATTACGAGAACGAGAAAAAGAACGCCATCGCGCCCAAGATCACCAGCAAGGCCAAGACCGCCGTGCAGGAGCAGATCAACACCACCGTCGTGGGCAAGGCGGCGGAGGCGCTGACCACCGTGGGCACGGTGTGCAAGGCCATGGGGCTGGACAGCCAGGATCTGGCGGACGGCATCATGGACAAGCTGACCTCCGCCCGGCAGGAGACGGCGCAGATACAGAAGGTACTGGTATCCCTGAAGGACGTGATGGACGGCGCGGACAGCCTGCTGGCCGCCGCGTCCGTGACCATCCGGGATGCGCAGAGCGCCATTGACGACGCCGGCGGCGCCGTGGGCGGAACGGTGCAGGTCATCGGCACCGGCATGACATCGACCAACGAGACGAACAGCGATCTGCTGACGGTGCTGGACAGCGCCGACAAGCTGCTGGCCGATCTGGATGCCATGCTGCGGGAGACGGGCGTGGCCGGTATCGAGGAGACGATACAGGCCAACATGATCGCCCGGGTGGACGAGGTGATCGTGCGGCTGACGGCGGCGCGGGACGAGGCGGAGGCCTCCGGCGACGCGAATACGGCGCAGCAGCTGCAGGCGGTCATCGACGGACTGGTGGATCTGAAGGAGGCCATCGGTACAGTGAGCACCGGCGGCGCGCTGGAGCCGGTGCTGGATACGCTGGCGCAGGTGCGGCAGCAGCTGCGCGCTGCGGCTGTCAACACCAACCAGCAGGTGAACGATTATTTGCAGGCCGCCGGCGCACAGGCGCAGGCGTCGCTGCGGGCGATCCAGCAGCTGCTGGATGCCGTGGCCGGCAGTCTGGGCGGCGTGTCCGGCACGCTGGACGGCTATGCCAGTGCCATGACCACGGTGCAGCCCACGCTGGACGCGGGTATTACACTGACGGGCACGGTGGAGAAGTACCTGACGGACATCGAGGACGATGTGCGGCGGATAACGGGCAGCGATGCGTTCCGCCGGTTCACGGAGCTGATGGAGAGCAGCGACGCCGACAGCATGGCGGACTATCTCACCTCGCCGGTGCAGATGAACACCGAGATCATCTACGAGATCAAGGACTACGGCGCGGCCATGTCGCCGTACTATGTGATGCTGGCGCTGTTTGTGGGCAGCCTGCTGACGGCGGTGATGCTGAAGGTGCCCGTGACCCAGCCGGAGTTTGCCGGGTGCCGGGCGGTGCAGCGGTATTTCGGACGGTTCATCACCTTCTTCCTGATGGCTATGGCGCAGGCGCTGGTGACGGCCTTCGGGTGCCTGTACTTCGTGGGGATGGAGCCGGCGGAGCCGGCGCTGTTCGTGCTGGCCTGCTGCCTGTGCTCGCTGAACTTCGCCTGCATGAACTATGCGCTGGTGTACGCGCTGGATAACGTGGGCATGGCGCTGTCGGTGATCATCATGGTCATTCAGGTGGCCGGCTCCGGCGGCTCGTATCCCATCCACGTGCTGCCGCAGATATTCCAGACGCTGTATCCCTTCATGCCGTTCCACTACGGCATGGACATGATCCGGGAAACGGTGGGCGGCATGTACGGCCACACCTACCGCAACTGCGCGCTGGTGCTGCTGGGCATGTGCGTGCTGTTCACGGTGCTGGGACTGGTGCTGTATTACCCGGCGCGGAGGCTGAACGCGGCCATCGCTGCCAGCAAGGAAAAATCGGGGATCATGTAAGCGAAAACGGGGCGGCCGGAAGGCCGCTCCGCTTTTGCACGCTCCGTGAAAAAATATCATGCCGCCCTGCCTTTTGCTCATTAGAGCAAAAACAGGGCGGCGATTTTGTGCAGGATGGAGAAAAATTTTCACGGTGACGATTTTTCCTCTTTTCTCGTTGCAAGGCGGGCGGTTCTATGGTACAGTACGGATGAGTGTTAGAAAATTAACGAAAAACAGACCGAGAGGACAACACTTACATTAGGAGGAATCAGCATGAGAGCAGAACAGGAGAAAACGGCGGCTATCGTGCGGGCGTACAACTGCGATAGCTCACGCCTGATCGCTATTCTACAGGAGATCCAGGCGGCGGAAAACTATCTGAGTCAGGAAAATATGGAGTTGGTGGCGGATATGCTCCATATTGGCGTGTCCAAGGTGTACAGCGTGGCTACGTTCTATGAGAATTTCTCGCTGGAGCCTAAGGGTAAGCATATTATCAAGGTGTGTGACGGCACGGCCTGTCATGTGCGGAAGTCCGGCCCCATCTATGATGCGCTGTATGAGTATCTGGGGCTGGAGGGTAAGCGCAAGACCAGCGCCGACGCCATGTTTACATTGGAGACGGTGGCCTGTCTGGGCGCCTGCGGTCTGGCACCCACGATGACCATTGACGGCGAGGTGTTCGCCAAGATGACGCCGGAGGCGGCCATTGGCGAGCTGGAGGCCATCAGAGGAAGGGAGGCGGCGGTATGAGCAAGCTGACGCGAAGCGGGTTCCATGCGCTGCATACACAGGCGGCAGAGCTAATGGAGCAGAGCCGGGGCAGACTGAATGTGCTGGTGTGCGCCGGTACGGGCTGTATTGCCAGCGGCGCCATGAAGGTATACGATTACCTGCGAACCACCTGCCAGTCCCGCGGCATTCCGGTGGCGGTATGTCTGAAGGACGAGGCCGGTAAGGAGGGCATCCACCTGAAGAAGTCCGGCTGCCATGGCTTCTGCGAGATCGGTCCGCTGGTGTGCATCGAGCCGCTGGACATTCTCTATGCCCATGTGAAGGTGGAGGACTGCGACGAGATCATCGAAAAGACGATCCTGGGCGGCGAGGTCATTGAGCGGCTGCTGTATACCCAGAACGGAGTGTCCTATCAGCGCCGGGATGACATTCCCTTTTACAAGAACCAGCACCGGGTGGTGCTGAAGAACAGCGGCAAGTCCGACGCGGAGGATATGACGGAGTATCTGGCGCTGGGCGGCTATACCGCCTTTGAAAAGGCACTGTTCACCATGACCGGTGAGGAGATATGCAGGGAGATCGCCAATTCCGGACTGCGCGGGCGCGGAGGCGGCGGCTTCCCGGCGGGGCGCAAGTGGGAGAGCGTGCGGCGCCACACGGAGGAGCCGGTGAAGTACATCGTGTGCAACGGCGACGAGGGCGACCCCGGCGCGTTCATGGATCAGGGCGTGATGGAGGGCAACCCCCATTCCGTGCTGGAGGGTATGATGATCGCCGGTGTGGCCACCGGCGCGACGGAGGGCTACATCTACGTCCGCGCCGAGTATCCGCTGGCGGTGAAGCGGCTCCAGATCGCCATTGAAAAGGCCACGGAGATAGGGCTGCTGGGCGATGACATCATGGGCAGCGGCTTCAGCTTCCACATCCACATCAACCGGGGCGCGGGCGCCTTCGTATGCGGCGAGGGCAGCGCGCTGACCGCGTCCATCGAGGGCAAGCGGGGCATGCCCCGCGTGAAGCCGCCCCGGACGGTGGATCAGGGACTGTGGGGCAAGCCCACGGTACTGAACAACGTGGAGACGTTCGCCAATGTGCCGGGGATCATCAACCACGGCGCACAGTGGTATAAGGGCATCGGAACCGAGTCCAGCGCCGGCACCAAGACCTTCGCTCTGACGGGCAATGTGGTAAACACGGGGTTGGTGGAGGTGCCCATGGGCACCACGCTGCGGGAGATCATCTTCGATATCGGCGGAGGTATCCCCAACGGGAAAAAATTCAAGGCTGTGCAGATCGGCGGGCCCTCCGGCGGATGCCTGACCGAGGAGCATCTGGACTATCCCATGGACTTCGACTCGCTGAAGAAGCTGGGCGCCATCATCGGCTCCGGCGGACTGGTGGTCATGGACGAGGACACCTGCATGGTGGAGGTGGCGCGGTTCTTCATGCACTTTACCCAGAAGGAGAGCTGCGGCAAGTGTACGCCCTGCCGGGAGGGCACGAAGCGCATGCTGGAGACGCTGGAGCGGATCATCGCCAACGAGGGAAGCCCCGACGATCTGGAGCTGCTGGAGGCGCTCAGCGATACCATCACCGACACGGCGCTGTGCGGTCTGGGACAGACGGCCTGCAAGCCGGTCATGTCCACGCTGCGGCATTTCAGGCAGGACTATCTGCACCATGTGGTGGATCACCACTGTCCTATATGCAACGGACGCAGACGGCGGTTGGAGATCAAGGCGGATCTGTGTAAGGGCTGCGGCAAGTGCGCCAAGAACTGTCCCATGGAGGCCATCTCCGGCCAGCTCCGCATGCCGTATACCATCGACAACGAGAAGTGCATCCATTGCGGCGCATGCTGGGGCGCGTGTCCCTTCGGCGCTATCGACGCCATAGAGGAGGAGTGAGCCATGGCTAAGGGAATTATGGTCATCGACGGGCAGAGGGTGCCTTTTGACGGGGAACGCAATGTGCTGGCGGTCATCCGCAAGGCGGGTATCGACATCCCCACATTCTGCTACTATTCCGAGCTTTCCGTTCACGGCGCGTGCCGCATGTGTATCGTGGAGGACGTGAAAACCGGCAAGATCGACGCCTCCTGTTCCATGGAGCCCCGGGACGGCATGGAGATCCGCACCAACACCGCACGGCTGTTGAAGCACCGGCGGATGATCCTGGAGCTGCTGTTGGCGGCACACGACTGCTCCTGCACCACCTGCGCCAAGAGCGGCAACTGCCGTCTGCAGGAGCTGGCGCAGCGGTTCGGCGTGCGGCATATCCGGTTCCCCAACAATAAGCCCCGGTATGAGAGGGATTACACAAGCTACGCGGTGTTCCGCGACCCCAACAAATGTATCCTGTGCGGCGACTGCGTGCGGGTGTGCGAGGAGCTGCAGGGGCAGGGGATCCTGAACTTTGCCTTCCGGGGCAGCGAGCTGCAGGTGATGCCCGCCTTCGATAAGAAGCTGGAGGAGACGAAGTGCGTGGGCTGCGGCCAGTGCGCCGCCGTGTGTACCACCGGCGCCATCACCGTCAACGACCAGATCGGCACGGCGTGGCGCGCCATCCACGACCCGAAGAAGCGGGTGGTGGTGCAGATCGCCCCGGCGGTGCGCGTGGCGGTGGGCGAGGCCTTCGGCATCCCGGCGGGCGTGAACGTCATCGACAAGATGACCACGGCGCTGAAGCTCATGGGCGTGGACGAGGTGTACGACACCAATTTCGGCGCGGATATGACCACCATACTGGAGGCCGAGGAGTTCTTGCAGCGGCTGAAAAACGGCGGGCCGTTCCCTATGTTCACCAGCTGCTGTCCCGCGTGGGTGCGGTATCTGGAGTTCAACGACCCCAAGTATCTGAAGAATATCTCCACCTGCAAGTCCCCCATGGAGATGTTCGCCGCGGTGATCCGCGACAAGTACGCCGCTAAGGATGAGGCGGATGGCCGGACAACGTACAACATCGCCATCATGCCCTGCACCGCTAAGAAGATGGAGGCGGCGCGGCCGGAGTTTATCCACGACGGGCGGCCGGACGTGGATCTGGTGCTGACCACCCGTGAGCTGGTGGACATGATGCGGGAGACGGGCGTGCAGCTCAACGAGCTGGAGCTGGAATCCCCCGATCTGCCCTTCGGACTGGGCAGCGGCGCGGCGGTGATCTACGGTGTGACCGGCGGCGTGGCGGAGGCGGTGCTCCGCTGCTGCCTGCCCGACAAGAGCAAAAACGTCCTGCGCATGCTCGAGCACAGCGGTCTTCGCGGCACGGAGGCCGTCCGCTTTGTGACCATCCCCGTTAACGGGCGCGACGTGCGCGTCGCCCTGGCCCACGGTCTTGCCAACGCGGCTAAGCTGCTCGATCAAATCGAAAACGGCGAGGTCGAGGTCGACCTGGTCGAGGTCATGTCCTGCCGCACCGGCTGCGTCGGCGGCGCGGGCCAGCCCTACGCGCTGATGAGCACCAAGCTCAAGCGCGCCCACGGCCTGTACGAGATCGACCGCAGCGCGATGTTCAAGCGCAGCGAGCGCAACCCCGTCCTCGACGCGATGTATGCCGCGGGTCTCAATGAGCGCGCGCACGAGCTGCTGCACCACGAGTACAAGGACTGATCCCCTTCATAAAAAGCCGGCCGTGTGTCCACGGCCGACTTTTTCGCCCGACTCATTATTTTTTATAATGCGTCTATTGACAAATTAAGATATTTCCACTAATATATTTTTGAAAATGTATTACAAATTTGAATCGGAGGACAGCCATGGAAGTCCGCAACCTGGTCACATTCTTAAAAGTCACGGAGCTCAAGAGCTTCTCCCGTGCGGCGGAAGCTCTGGATTATTCCCAGTCCGCCGTCACGGTGCAGATCCAGCAGCTCGAGCGTGAGCTGGGCGTGCAGCTCTTTGACCGCATCGGCAAAACGGTCTCCATCACGCAGTACGGCAAGGACTTTGTCTCCTACGCGCGCGACGTGGTGAGCGCCATCGCGCGTGCCAGTGCCTTTGCCTCGTCGGATTCCGAGCTGAGCGGCACCGTGCGCGTCGGCACGCTCAATTCGCTGCTCACCGCCTCGTTCTCTAACATCGTGCCGCTCTACCACGAGCGTTTTCCGCACGTGCAGATCAGCCTGCACGCGGGCAATATCGCCTCCATCACCGAAATGCTCGTCAAGAATGAGCTCGACATCCTCTACACGCTCGATGAGCAGATCTTCGACACGCAGTTTGTCAAAGTCTTTGAAGCGCAGGAGGACGTCGTCATCGTGACGAACACGGAAAACCCGCTCTCT
>ENA-USZK01000760-USZK01000760.1-human-gut-metagenome-genome-assembly--contig:-NODE-760-length-15541-cov-4.574431_pt1 | contig 15541 bp, 26 predicted proteins | sample MGYA00250043_ERZ773534 | MGnify/ENA primary metagenome ERZ773534 (study PRJEB29103, sample SAMN06112056) | human gut metagenome | biome: human gut; feature: ankylosing spondylitis patient; material... | reverse complement strand
TGTCCGCAAATAGTTGAACAAACGAATAAAATACGAACCAATAATGATTATCACTATATGAAGTTACTAAAATGATTGAAAATTAGAATATTCTTTTATTAAATAAGTGGTTATCCAGATGATATATTCAGCAGATTCATTTGTTTTCATTAAACCCGAAAAGTATTTTCTAAATTTATTTAAAGCTTTTTCATCCACTAAATACCACTTCCAATTTTTTCTAATCATATCATTTAAATACATTTTTATAGTATTTATCTTATTTCCTTTGCTATCTTCTTTAGCATCTCTTAAAGCTGCTCTGTGTTTAGAAATAATTGCAGATGTTCCCTTAATATAAAATGCATAATCTTTAAATTCTTCTGGAGTAAACCATGGTGTACCATTGTCATCATCACAGTACAACCATACTCCTTCAATTACGTATTTTTTATTTTTATGCGATTTAGCATATTTCATTGCATAATGAACAAAGTCTTTGAAAAGAATATCTTCGTATTCTGAACCAGGTGTATTATTATCTTTCAAGTCTTGATAGGTTACATAGAATCGTTTTCCTTGTCCATTAAAATATGAATAAATAAGATCTCCGTATACTTTTAAATTTTGCATTGTAAAATGATCTTTAATACATTGAAGATCATCTAACTCATAATGTTCGATATTATCAGATTGCATATTTCTACCCATAGTAGACTTACCAGAACCTGAATGGCCAGTAATAAAGCAAAGATTGATTTCTCCAGAATCAAATTTATCTTTATTGTAATAAATATCATCTTCATTCATTATATATTTCTCTTCTATTAATTTTGCAGATTCATTGTAATACTTATCAATATATTTTCTTAACTTATTATCTTTTCCCACTGCAGATTCTGGTATATTATATTTTTTCATATTTTTAATAATATTCTTTGCTAATTCTTCTTCGTATTTTGGTTCTACATGGCCAAATAATTTTATTGCTGATAAAGTGTGTCTTTTATCCGGCATAGGATATTTTCTTTCTTCTGGAATACCAAATACTTCATCAGGTAACTCTGATCTTTTCATCTATATATTACCTCCTGATATTAATAATTAATTAAATGTGAATTTTATGTTAAAATACCGTTCATTTTAATTAAAGCACATTCAATTAATATATTTCTGTATAATAAAGGAGGTTACATATTCATGGGCAAATTGTTTTTATGGAATGCAGATCGAATAAAACAAGATGCTGACCATAGATTATTAAATGATACTTTGATTAATAAATTCAATAACGTGAATCCAAATGTTATTGATTGGAATCAAGCGATAGAACCAGGATTTTACGGATCTGCTGCAAATGCTAAAAATATGCCTAGTGGTGAAACTAATGCTGCAGCTGGATATGTTTTTGCTTTAAATAACTTAATAGTTCAGCATATATACATCGATGATTCTCTTAATGGAGACTCCAAAATTCAAATGTGGGTTAGAAGAAAAGGAAATAACGCATGGGGAGATTGGCATATTACTAGCTTTTATGATCCGAAATAAAATAAGGTCGGTAGGAAAATCCTACCGACCCGTTTTTTAATAATACATATTTGATCTTGGATCTCTATCATCCATATTATTATTTGTAAGATAATTATAATCCATCCATAACCCCATTTGCTTCCTCTTGTATAAAGTTTTCTTACTTAAAGTACTTCTCAGTTCTACATAATTCTTATAGCATTCTTCCCAACGTTTTCTATCAATATCATCAATATCTTCATCTCGTAAATAATCCTCCAATATCGACATTCGAGAATTAATTTGTCTCATTAATACAATTGCATCATCTTCTGTTTCAATATTTTTAACTCTCATATTATATTCAAACAAATCTTCCTCAATTGATTTGATTCCATTTCGTTTCATCTGCCAGATTAATCCTCTGCGTTTACCACTTTCTTGAATACTTACTCTGTAATAATTATTATCTGTATCTAATACCATTACATTTTGATTCATAGCATTTAATATAGCAGTTCTCACTAATTTGGAAGATTCTGTTTCTATAGACTCTCTAAATATGTATTCAATATTTCTATTATCTTTAATCCAGTTATAATGATAGAAATACCAATTTAGCATTAATCCTGTAACATCTGCCATAGGTTGATTCCATGCAGCATTTTCTTTTAATATATTTATAGCAGTTGTGTAATCTCCTCCTAAACCATTTTCTACAGTAATATCTAATGGTTCAGATATGTCTTCTCCATATTTTGCAAACGCACTAGTTAAATTATGCAATGTAATCATAGCTACCAAATAAAATGTTTCGCTAGAAATGTTAATCCAGTCTAGATTAATATGCATACCTTTACTAGCAACATAAGTATCAATCATTGCTCTTAATTGATAAATAGGTTTAGTAGAATTCATTGCACAAATTTCATTAAACAGAACAGCCCATACCTCAGAAGCACTTAACAATCCATGTTTAAATAATCTGCCATCAATTTCAATCTGATAACTCTTTGCTTTGAATGGTTCAAAAGTATCATAATCTACTTTTCTACCATTATCATATAATCCAGCAAACAGATCTTCATGAAACTGCCTTGATACTCCACCAAAATCTGGTTGAATAAATACACCAAAGAACTGTTTATCTATATTAGGAGTATAAATTACTCGTCTACATTGGAAATCTGGAAATTCTTTATTTAATTCCCTCTTAATCATATCACAAATTTCATCTATAGAATATAATTTCTTTCCTTCTTCTATATGATAATCACATAAAGCACCAATTGCTTTTAAAATACTATCATGATTCATGGATATTCTCCTTTCTAAAACTTACGTATTTGGATTAATTATATGTTTTCGGAAACAAAAGAATACTCTCTAGGTTTCCCTAGAGAGTAGGATGATCTTTCTTAGCTTCAGAAATGTCTTCTTTAAATTTATTGGAATGGGTATATTCATACAAAATTCTTTCTCGCTCTTTATTATAGTTATATTCTCTTTCATTTTTATTTATATCTTCCATACAAATTCTCCTGCACCATATAATCTAAAGCAATTATTTTTCATTGCAGCTTTCCATTCAATTATAACTTTTGATATAGACAATTTATAATCATTAGGGGTACATCTCCATATAGGAAAGCAATAACTTATATATTTGTTAAAAAATAATTCTCCAACTGTTTTTATATTATTAGATTCTCTATATTCATCAATTTTATCATCCATACCTTTATATCTTTCTTTCTCTTTATCTGGTATTTCGAAAATATCAATAATTCTACGATAATTATTACTTCTCATAATAATGCCTCCCCTCAAATTTAATTTCTATTATATAAGAATCTACAGTTTTTATTTCTGGTTTTAGTATACAATTTTCAATACTCTTTTTGCAATCTTCAGTTATCATGTGTAATATTTCTTTCTGTTCTCGTGCTAAATCTTCATATTGTACCATCATTTGCCATCTCTTATAAAGTATAGATTTCTTCTGAATTATACTTCTGATAAATAAGAGCTTTAGGATCTGTTATAGTTGGATCAAATAATGCTGGTGCTGCTGTATAATAGTATTCATCACCCAAAGTATAATTTAAAAGTTCCCATCCATTTTTAGGTATATTATCTGGATCATATGGATTCCATGGATCGTGTTTAAATAATATTTCACTTTTTATATTTATTCTTCCTAAACAACTACCATCTTCAAACCAAATTCTTAATGTTAGTGCTGGTATTTTACCAAGATTTGTGCAATACATGTCATAATTGAATTCAGCAGCAAGTTTCTTAAATTGTTCGAAAGACATATAGTATTTGATATCATCTTTGCGAATACTAACGCAAGTAACTTTACCACACATCCAATCTTCTTCGTAATCACCGTCTTTAAGGAATTCTAATGTTTCTTCTAAAAAATTAACCATTTTCTTTTCAGCCATAATATATCTCCTCCTATTATAGTATTGTTCAATTATAAGTAAAAAACAAAAACAACCCCTGAGGATTTCTCCTCAGGGGTTTATGCCTACTGTCAGATTAAATAGATTTAACCTGGATGTAGTCGTAATGATCATTGAGACCAGTCGGATGAAGGATCTTTACACGACCCTGTACAGGCTGATACTCTTTGAATTTCCATCTCTCGAATGCACAAAGGTTCGGGAGATTCTGGTTATTACTATTTCTAATCTCGTTTCCAAGATACATCTGATAATCATAGATACGATATACAATACGATCTGTGGAAGTTGGGCAAAGAACTACGATAAGTTCAGTGTTTCCACGAAGTTTATCAGAACCAATGAAGTTATATACACGACCATTAGCAGTTACTACTGTATGCTGATAGTCAAGCTGAACAGGTCCAATGTTTGCTGGAGCCTGATAGTTGAAGATCTCAGCAGACGGAGCAATACGTCTAATGATTGTAGGATCACCGTAAATAGTTACGGACATATTCGGATCATTAAGAACCTGGAACAGTGGATCCATGCTCATATCGAAGAAGTCCATAAATGTATGGTATCTCCAATCTACATGGTCACCATGATATCCTTCTCTCGGTGCCCAATCATAAGAAGTATATCTCTTAGATCTAGCATCCATAGTCTTGAAGGACTCATCAAGTTTCTTCTTAATGGACATATCCTTATACTCTGCAAGAGAGGTTTTCATAAGGGACATGTACTTAGTTACCTGGTTAACGTTATACAGTGCAGCGATATCCTTGGTCTCTTCCGGTGCAATTGTTACATTGATCGGGTTAGCGTTTGGAATCTCTACATAGTCTGTAATCTCGCCCCATGCTACGGACGGAGTTGCCTGCATATGGTTGGACTGATCCAGTCTAGAAGTTACACGTAAGCCTTTGATAGCTCCACGCATAGTCTGAATGTTCAGTCTATTATCAAGCATTGTACCAGAGATAATATCTTTCATCTCTTTAACTACAACGTCTCCACCTTCAAGAGCTTTATAACGATAGTTAACCTGAGCCATAAGAACTCTATTTAACTCACCGTATCCAGCTGTGAAGTAATAGTTACATTTTACCCAAACATCCTGAGTCTGAGCTTCCTCAGCAATAGGACCATCTGGCTCAACATAACCTGTCTCTGGATCAGGAAGAATATCTCCAGCCTCGAAATACTGGCCTTCTACTTTGAAACCAGAAATTCTAGTCTCAACAGAAAGGTTGTCAGCACCAGCAAGACCACCAAGATATGTATTAACGATCTCATTCTCATCTGTAAACGGAATTGTAGGAAGTTCAAACTCTTTCTCAGGGTTAGCTCCCTCAATTACATCGTAGATCATATTCTGATCTAAGAACATATCAACTTTCTTACCATCAGTATCAACAATGTATCTGTACTCCATAGAGATTGTGAATCTCGGAGAAGTAGCAACGAATTTAGGAATAGAACCTTTATCGAATACCATATTCATAAGAATATTCTTATGCATAGGAATGGAAAGTCCGATCATTGGGTTCATGGAAGCCTGAGAAGCATACTCAAGAAGAGCTGCACGGTCATTGTCATACTGCTGTTCCATTGTTGCAATATGATCTTCAATCTCATCAGGAGTCATTCCTTCTGGATCATAAGATCCCTCAACAAAGAACTGTTTAAGAGCATCATTAGAATGCTCATTCATATAAGTACGAGCTGCCTCTGTATAAACATCTGTTCCATCACGACGGATCTGCTCTACGAGGTCAATATATGATTCAACATATGCTCGCATACCATCTTTATTATAGCTACCCATTTTCTTAGGTGCTGGTTTTTCACCTGCGATCATAATAGTGTCTCCTTTCTAAAACTTCTTTTTTAATATGAGAAAATTTAGTAAACTATTTAATTTTCATTAAATATTTTACTATATTGTTACAAAATCAAATTCTAATTGTCTTTATTTTCTTGATCTGAGGAATTCTTAACTTCTTCGAATATATTAGACACTGTATCCAAAACTGTAAGATATTTTTGTAGCTGAACCATATTTTCAATATAAGTTTTGCTATCATAAATATTAAATAGATAATCTTTAATATATTTCTGTAAATCTGTTAAAGAATTCATCACGTAATCATATACTTTAGCTTGTTCTGGATTTCTATCAGCAGCAGAAATAGTATTGATAATCTCAGCACATTTATCATATACAGAATTGTATAAAGTCTTTAATTCTTTTGTCTTCAAAGCTTTCTGTTCTGTAGACAATTGATCAAAAATAGATTTCTCTAATTCTTTTAATTTAGTATTAGGATCATTGCTGGAATCGTCTTCAATGCCAGGATCCATTTCTTCACCAGTTCCATCATCAGTAGAAGAATCACCTTCTCCTCCATCTTCAGATCCATCCCCAGAATCATCACCACTATCATCAAGAATATCATCTTCTTGACCATCACCATTGTCATCCTGTTCAGGTGCATCATCTGTTTGATCGTCACTCTGATTATCTGTAGTATTATCACTATTAGTATCATCATCCGCAGAAGTATCTTTTGCACTAGAATCATCGGATTGTGTATCTGTACTGGTATCGTCACCCGTATTAAGATCTAAGTCATCATCCCCAGCATCATTGTTATCTTCAAATAATACAGCTTCATTAAATTCTTCCCAAACACTATTAATCATTTTTATTTCCTCCTATCTCCAACATTAACTTTAAATGTTTTTCTCTTATATCTAATTCTCTGATATTCATGTTGAAGTTTCTTCTGCATTCTTAATAATTTACGATATTTATCTAAATCATCTTCTTTATCTGCTAATTCAATCTCTTTATCTAAAGCTTTTAATTCAATTTCAATTTCATCCATTAATTGTTGTTTTTCTTTATTATCAAGATGATTACTTCTAGCTAATAATGCCATTGCACCAATAATAGGAACCATAACATTCGCTGTCACTACACCAGCTCCAGCTAAAGCTATTGCAGTCTTAACACATTTAGAAAATGATGGAATAGTTTTACCCTGAATAATAGCATTACGCCTATCATTATCTCTTGAATCCTCGATAGATGTCATAAACTTATTTGCATATGCGTCAAGTGTTCTCCACATCTCTTTTTGTTTTACATCAAATTTTTTAATCTTATCTTTTGCATTATGTAATGCAAGTTTAATAGTATTTAAAACAGATTCATTTACTGTTTGTAATTGGCAATCTAAAGATGCAAGAGTATTATTAGCTTCAATCATACATAATAAATTCTCTATATCAGATTTAGATTCCATTTTTATATTACTTAAAGGTCTCATTGTTCTCTTGTCAAAAATATTATTATAAGCTTCGGTAAACATAAATTCTGGATTGGATGAATATTTGTATACTTCATATAATGAATCTACACATTTATTCTTAGCACAAACTTCTACCATATTTTGAAGAGAATTCTTTTCAATTCTTTTTGTCATTAAATCATATCCAGCTTCGATTAGAGAGCTACAATATATAATAGCTTCTTCATCTGTCATATCATTAAATATATCCGTATCTTCAATAACAGATGTATCACTATTTTTTTCAATAAGTCGTTTTAAATCCTTTTCGAAAGATATTACAGCATCTCTTTGTTCTCCAGGATTTAAAGACTGAGAGATTGTAGTTAGAGAAGATAAATTATCATTTAATGATTTTACTTGTCCAAAGTTAGAAGTAAGACCATATAATTTAGAAATAAATTTAAATAAAATTTTGCACACTTTGAAGATTACTTTTGCAGATTTTGCAGCTGCAACTAAAAGAAGAATAGTTTTAATGCATTTTATAATACCAACTATTTCACCAAATAGACTTTTCTCTGGTTTAGAAGATAATTGATTCACAAATTTCATTACTAATTCTTCATCTTTATCTTGAGCAGCTTCAGTCTCAGCAATAATACTTCGGATAGACGGAGTAGAATCAAAAATATTATTATTATCTCTATTAAAATCAGGATCAAACAAACTATCTGTATCAATATATCCATAAACATCACTATATTTAGTATTTATAAAATCCGGACTTATTCCAGTATGAGAAGGAAGCATATTGATAGAATAATGTAATCTACTGACGTCTAATGGAGATAAATCATTATTTGCATAATAATCATAAGTAGTATTAATATAAGTAACTACATCTGCTTCGGTAACAGTAGAATTGAATAATTCTCCAAATTCTCTAATTTTAGGATCTGTCGAATCTTTCATCACAGCCATTACTTTATTAGCAAAATAATTACCATCGTTTTCAAGAACAATTTTTACCATTCCTGTAGGATTGCTTACATCAAATACTTCACTTTCTTTAAGTAAAGATTGATAAGATTTATAAGTCTTATCATAAATTACTGCATCTCTAGTCATAAAATATTTAGTTACAATATTTGCAACTTGCATATCTGATTCGAAGATGATATTATTTTTTACTAATGAAAATAAAGAATTTTCAAGAGCAATATTAAATTTGTATGATAATGGAATATCATACGTATCTATAAGTTGGCACAAACTTTCTACTACAGGTTTAACAAATCTTTTTTCTTTACATGTTTTATTTATATTATATCTTTTTTCCAATATAGCTTGATTCTTTAAAATACGATCATAAGTACCGTTTTTACTTAATGCTGATTCAATAATATCTCTACTTTCTTCAGAAACATTTGAATATTTATCGATATTAGATTCTGGTACCATCCCTATAGCTAATTCGTTCGCTATATAAGTAGCAATATATTTGCCAGATCCTTTTTCTTCTACATCTTCCAATACACTCATTACAGTGTCAATATCAGATTTTTTTAACGTTCCGGCGGAGTATCCTTTTAATAATGCCATTGCACTATCTTCATTCATAATCTTGTATCCATGAGGTGAAGTTATTTTCTTCGATTTAGATAATCTTGATTCTCGTTGCATTGCAGCTTTAATGATACGAGTTCCTTTGGTTAATCCCATATGTATTCCTCCTTCTTCAAAGCTTAAATTACCATTATGTTGAAGCATTTGGGGATGATAAGCCTCAACATAATGGTAATATATGATGTTATAAAAGGAGGAAAAAATAAATGGTTCGGCGAACACAAAGCAATCCAAATAACCTCGGTTATGTTATTATAGAGACAGCCACTACATCAGATAGAACTGATCTTCCTGAAACAAAACTAATCAAAAAACGTGATGATGGAAGAGTATTAGCAGAAGGAGTTTTACAGGAAGCTAATATGAAAAACAGAAATGGAAGATGGTATGATTCAAGAGATTTATTTCCAGAATTAATTGCTCCAAGACAACAAGAGTTATTACGAACTGGAAATATGCGTGGAGAAAATGGCCATCCACTTTCTAAAGACTTAGTAAGACAACAGACTATTGATCCAAATAATACAGTATGTATTTACACTAAATTCTGGACAGAAGATAACTTTGTAATGGGACAATATTTTGGTACATACAATGATAAAGGGGAAGAGTTCAATACTGAACTTGAAAACGGTATGCTTCCTTCTTTCTCATTACGAGCTTTAGGAACAATTCAAAATACTGGTAGAGGAGCAGAAGTAAAAGGCATTAAAATTATTACTTATGATAGAGTAATCTATCCTTCTCATGATAAAGCTTATACAAGAGGATTGGTACAGGAAGGTTCTTTATTAGTTCCAGAAGGAAATAATTTAGTATTAGAAGAGTCTGATGCAGGATTAGTAATTCCGATTACAAATGATGAAGTAATCAATTACATCAATAGCCAATCTCTGAATATTAAACAAATTAGAGAATCTTTTGATCTTTTATATGATGATATAAAATTAGTAAAAAATAAAAGCCAGGTTCAATTAACTGATAAAGCTGGTGGAATCTTTATAGTAAATCTTGAAAGTTATATCCATAACGAAATTATGGATGCTTGTTTAGAAAGTGTAGGAAGAAAGTAAAAATAAAGTGAGTGGCATTATTGCCACTCACCATTTTCTATTTGCTTTTCTGCTTGATCTACTAATCTCTCAGCCTCTTCACGGCTGATATTTTCATATTCGTTCAAGCAGAATTCGATTGCTAACTTCTTTTCATGATACCGTATTAATAAATACGGATCCATATTATCCGAATAATACGGTAGCCAATTATAGCCGTTATTTACGGCAAACCTTAAAACTTCTGATTGGGTTTCTGCTCGATAATTCCCAATCAGCCATAACACTTTTATAAGATCTCGCCATGGCATCATAGCCCGGCGAGACTCGCACATATGAATCCCGATATACATATCACGATCTTTATTTTTTCTTGTTAAATTTTCAAAAATATTATTACTCATTTTTGGTTTCCTCCGTTTCTTTAATCATCAACTCAACCAGTCTAAGAGCTTCGTCTGGATTTTTATATTCTTTACGACAAAATTCTCTGGCTAAATCGAAGTTTCCTTCTTGCAGAAATTGCTGTGGGTATATACGATCTGAAAAATATACCCACCGTATATACAAATTACAAGTAGAGGTGGCCCAATAGACCAACTCTTTAGTTGTACCTTCGAATGGATATCCAAAGTACAGTAAATACACTTTGCGCATCTCTTCTCCGGTCATAAAAACATGGTTGTTTAACAGGAAGTATACTTCCTGCTCTTTTTCTTTCCTTTCTAATGAACAAATTTTGTTACAAAATTCTTCGTTCATTATCACACACCTCCTTAAATTTAAAAATGTTACCACTCACCTGCATTCTGTCATACTCGGCAATTTTTTTCATTGCTAAACTAAAGTCCTTCATAAAAATAAAGGTGGGTTGATTCAACCCACCTTATTCTTTTTCTCCTTTCTACTTAAAGAGGTTCACCATTACAATATCTTGTAAACCTGTCAACACGCATCAGCTTTTCAGCTGGTGCTACTCTTTCAAATCCTGGAACAGGAACCATTCCACATACGGCTCCACCGTATGCTTGGGCAGCAATTATCGAACCGATAATTATTGCATCCATCCCATGTTCCTTGCGGATGCGGCTTATGATACCCCATCCATCCTCATTTGCTAAAAATCTTGGTTGAGTAAACTCAATACCAAGATCTTCATCTATGGTTACTTCCTCTTGTACCTCTGCGTTTATGAGGTACTCAAGGTTTGAATCAATAGTTACTACCTCTCCGTTTCCATCTTGGAAACGAATCGGGTGTGGTGTTGCATTTACTACAGTTACGTTGTTTGAAAAAATATGGAAATTTGTCATGGTTTTATCCTCCTTGCCTTTGTGGTTTAGGCATAACCTTTTAAATTTGTTTGTTTATGTAGATAAAACAGCTACTTATAATAGCTTATTCCGGATTCGGAGTCTCCTCCGTTTCGACTATTATGGTGAAGACTCGACGACCTGGCCAAGCCTGTTTAACAGTTATTGTACCCACAGTGGCCGGAGCCATCTGTGGCTTAATCCATTTCCATTTGCTGCCATTTTTAATATACCCCCTTTTCTTTCTTAAATTGTATTTAAAAGTAACAAGTTCATCTGAGTATCCGATATGGGTGCGGCCCATATACTCAAAATCACTAACCTGTTTCATTGGGCAATCAATTGTAAATTGCACTATCATAATAGAGTTCCTCCTTTGTTAGTTAAATAAAAATTTAATAAACTTCAACACAATTTCCGTGCTGGAGCACAGACGTGGCACCAACTAAACGGTACCCGTCGTTAACTACAACTGGTTTGGCAGGATCACATTGCTGTAACCGCTCAATTAATTCGGCTACAGTAATACATCCAAAATTAGGGTCAATTGAAAAGATTTCATCTTTCATAATGAAATCCTCCTTTCTTTTTAGAAAAATTTTTTGTTCCATATTTAGTTGTAATTGAGCAAGAGTATGTGCGCACTATACTCTTATTCACTATTATAATATATAAGTATAAATATCAAGATGTCAAAAAATAAAGGTAGGTGGATTTCTCCACCTACCTTATTATTAATTATTAAATGTAATAAGTTCTTTATATTGAGCATGATCTACATAAATATGTGGATCGTTAGTCTCGCATTTTAAAAGAGCTAGATTATTATTTATTAAAGCACCAATAATATTGAATCCACCAAATTTAACTGGCTTCATTTTATGCTTTAAATTCTTCCAATAATCACCAATTTTAATATTGCCTTTGCATTTATCTCTCTGATAGCGAAGATAAATCTCACTATCCATTATCTGGCAATTTCCCATTGATAATCCACTGATAAGCTCTTTCATAGGTACTGCTACTTCGAATAATATTCTCATTTTATTTTCTCCTTAGTATAATTAAAAATACAGTGGTGAGGATTTCTCCTCACCACAATCTGTGTTTAGTATATGATAGGAATAGGTGGGTATATTCTCATACTTCCTGATTCCATTACATGCACATAGAACCTATCTCCATCTAATACTCTGCTGTATACTTTCAGATACCCGTCGATGCATTGATTTATATTAGGTAGTCTAAATGTATTTGATGCACAATCAAAGTATCCCAAAGTAAGTATTGCTATCATTGCAACTTTGAGTTCTGTATGATAATTAGAAATATTAATGCCATTCTCTAATACTAACGAATCTTGATATAAATATTTCTGATCGATTTCTGTTCTAGCATCATTTAAAATGCTTTTTACTTGTTCATATATCGTCATCGCATTTTCTCCATTAATAGTAAATTGGTACTGCAGCATCATTAGCCCAAGTTTCACCACTTCTACTAGAACTAAAGATATTTACATAAAAATTCTTTTTGATAATAGTATCAGCATAAATGTCAAAATATGTTTTCATAGAGTTAATCGTATCTGCTAATACAAACTTATGCTCATTTTTATAATAATATCCTGAAGTTAATACTGCTATAATAGCAATTTTTAGATCTGTGTCATAATCAGTAATAGTTATAGGAGTATTAAACTCTAGAGATTTACTCTGTAGGAATTCGAAATTCCTAGTAACTTCATTTTCAGCGTTTTTGATTAATGTTACTAACTGATCATATACTGTCATAATCTTCCCTCCAAAATATCTCTGTATTTATATACAATTGGAATAATTTTAACATCCGGATGATTCTTTACAGGTACCCAATAACTTATATTATCTTGCATACCTTTATATATTCTAAGATATTGTTCCATGTACATTTCATCTGTAAGGAAAGTAAATTCCTTACTAACACAATCATAACATCCGCTAGATAAAACTGCAATAATTGCAGCTTTAAGATCATCATCATATCTGGTAGCAATATCAATATGAATATTTACTGCCGCTGGATGATCTTTGATATAATTTATACATTTTTCTATAGCTTCTTTTTTAGCTACTTCTATTAATTCTTTAATCTGTTCGTAAATCATTAGTAGCACCTCCATATTCTTATCATCATATATATGCAGAATATAATCAATACTATTCTCACACTTCTATCTTCACGAAAATGATATACATTATATCCTGCTCTATATATTGTATATAATAATACAATATAAGTCGATATTAAACTAAAAGTTCTCATCGTTAGTATCCTTTCTTTTTATTTTAATCCAGCAATAGATGCTATTGCTATAATAAAAATAATAATAAGAATTATAACAAATGTAAAGTAAAAACTTTTTGTATCTTCCTTACCATAATTAGTTAAAATCATCTGAAGAACTGTCATCATGAATAATAATCCTCCAAATATTGAGAATACTGCAATTAAATTATTTGCCATGTATAGTCTCCTTTTCCAAACCTACAAATTTACCGATTCCTCTTGTACCCCATTCAATTCCTTTATTGATACTATCACAATCATGATTAGCATACATTGGGATATTTATAAGTAAATCGCTGTTATAAGGCATTCCCATTTTCCTCATTATTGCACTATCTACAATGCGAATAGCTTTCGAATCACTAATGTTTTCTCCACCAGTAATATCTTTACAGAATCTCTTTTTACAGAGCTCGCATTTATAGCAAGCTCTGTATTTGTATTTATTACCATTTCTATCTTCCATCTTGCACCTCTTTTAATCCAGCAAAATATGCAGCACCAATATTATTATTTGCACAACGATGTGGCAACATTAATGGTGATCTATAAAACTGACTTCCTATTAATTGTTGATCCCTTAATACTTTTGCAATTACACCAACACATTGTTCTTTGGTCATTTCTTTCGGATCACCGTAAGCCATAAGTCCATTGCATAATGAACATTTATAAATCGCTTGATATTTCATGTTAATCCTCCAATACAGATTCGATAAGATTTTTAGCTTCAACAATATTGATACCAAACTCTTTTGTACAGAATCTGATAGCAAGATATTTCTGGCCATATTTTAAGAAATCTTCTGGTGTCATATCACTAGATTTAATTATACTCAAAACACCATGGGCATTTGTTGCAAATCTAATTAAATCTTTTTCATCATTTGGATTTATTTCCTCACCCATGATCTCTGCTGCTTTTTCAATATCATAAGAAGTAGCATACCCATTCCCATTAGTTAATAAGAAATATAAATCATCATCCTTATCAACTCGTGTTAAATTTTCAAATACTGAATCAGTTTCTTTACCATATTTTTCTATTAGCTCTATAATATTATAAATGAATGCAGTATTTGTTTGATTAACATCACTGTTATACAGTTTTTCGCAATTATGTGATATTGTATATTTTTTATATGTCCTTATAGCTCGCTCTATGGAATGGCTAGTATACGTTTTTTCTGGATTTGAGAATACTTTTGCACATTCCGAATATGCAACTGTAATTGACGGTTTATTACAACAACAAATATCACGCTGCTCCATAATGTAATTTATACAATATATAAGATAGTAATACCCTATATACTGTGGAGCTTGTAATTTATTATCCTTTAATGTTGCTTTAATGATTTCTTCATATTTTAACATAACTTTATCCTCCCCCTTAATTTATAATCCTAAAATTCCAAGTAAACCATTTAAGTTAGTCGTATTGACATAATACAGATTCTTTTCTGTTTTATCATCAATAACAATACTAACCTTAACATCATTAGATTGCACTCCTGACTGAAGTACTTCTCTAACTTTATTAAGCATTGCATTTCTATCCGGATTAGGATAGATAGTTTCTGTACAACCGAAATCCACAGTATCATGAATATGCTCAAGAATCTCTTCTCTATCATCTTCATATAACTTTTCTGGCTTAACCTTATTCTTAAGCTGTTCTTTGGTTCTTTCCTTTGTTTCTGAATTTTTGTTTACTTTTTCAATCGTAATCATTTTTCTATTCCTCCTTTTTCATTATCTGCAGATCTATAAATAATATCATCCAGTATATAGATAACATAATAGATTCCTTTATAGCAAATTATATCTCCATCGATATCACAGCCATGCTCTAATGCTGTTTTAATTATCGCTTTCCTTCTAAACCGATCAACAATAGAATTTTTTAAGTTAATAAGAATATTTCTCATTTTTTACCTCCTGTAAATAATGTATCTAGGTAAATTTTACCT
>ENA-USZK01000750-USZK01000750.1-human-gut-metagenome-genome-assembly--contig:-NODE-750-length-15728-cov-6.593061_pt1 | contig 15728 bp, 19 predicted proteins | sample MGYA00250043_ERZ773534 | MGnify/ENA primary metagenome ERZ773534 (study PRJEB29103, sample SAMN06112056) | human gut metagenome | biome: human gut; feature: ankylosing spondylitis patient; material... | reverse complement strand
TGAAGTAGTACGTGTAGAAGAAGAGGCATCCCTTTGGTATTCTGACAAAAAACATTGCAAAACCTGCCGTTCCTTACGGCGGAAAATACCGAATTATCGATTTCCCTCTTTCAAACTGCGTGAATTCCGGCATCTACACCGTCGGTGTTCTGACTCAGTATCAGCCGCTTGAGTTGAACGATTACATCGGCAACGGACAGGCTTGGGATCTTGACCGTGCCGACGGCGGCGTTCACATCCTCTCCCCCTATCAGCAGATATCGGGTACCGAATGGTACAAGGGCACGGCAAATGCAATCTATCAGAACATCAACTTTATAGACAGATATGACCCCGAATATGTTCTCGTTCTTTCGGGAGACCATATCTACAAAATGGACTATTCCAAGATGCTTTCTTTCCACAAAGAGAAGAACGCAGACTGCACAATAGCAATGCTTGAAGTTCCGTGGGAGGAGGCTTCACGCTTCGGTCTTATGCTTGTCAACGACGACGGCTCGATTGCCGAATTTGAGGAGAAGCCAAAGAACCCCCGTTCAAACAAGGCTTCGATGGGCGTTTACGTTTTCTCATGGAAGAAACTCAGACAATACCTGCTTGACGACGAGGCTAATCCGAACTCAAGCAACGACTTCGGCAAGGATCTTATTCCTGCAATGCACGCCGCCCACGAGAGGCTTTTCGCCTATGAATTTGACGGCTACTGGAAGGACGTCGGAACTATCGACAGCCTTTGGGAGGCTAATCTTGACCTGCTCAATCCGAAGGTTGACCTTGACCTGACGGACACAAGCTGGAGAATTTACGCAAAAGACCCGATCACAGGCCCTCACTATGTTTCCGACACCGCAAAGGTGCAGAATTCAATGGTTGCCGAGGGATGCGAAATTGAGGGCGAGGTTGATTTCTCCGTGCTCTTTGCAAACGTAACCGTCGAGGACGGTGCTGTAGTCAAGGATTCGATCGTAATGCCCGGCAGTGTAATTAAAAAGGGCGCAGTTGTTCAGTATGCAATCGTTGCCGAAAACGTTACCGTTGAAGAAAAAGCAAGAGTCGGCAAGCGACCCGAGGAAATGGAAAATCTTGACGATTGGGGCGTTTCCGTTGTCGGAATGGGAGTCAACATCGGCAAGGGCGCAACAGTTGAGCCGAAAGCAATGATCGGCGAAGATGTAAAGGAGGCGTAAGCAATGAGAGCAAATAATGTACTCGGACTTATTTTTTCAAATACATATGATAATTATCTCAGCGAGATAACGTCGGTTCGCTCCATGGGTTCCGTGCCTTACTTCAGGTTCACAAAGGTGGTCTTTCCCTCCTCCGCGTCGGAGCCGATGGGCTTGCCGAACACGTCCTCGCTGCCGGTCACGTCCAGAATGTCGTCCCGAAGCTGGAACGCCAGCCCCAGCCCGTCGCCGAACTCCCGCGCCTGCCGGCGCTTTTCCCCGTCCATACCGGCTGCCACACAGCCCAGCTCCGCCGCCGCCGAGATCATGGCGCAGGTTTTCAGCCTGTTCAGCTGCGTCAGCCCTGCCTCGTCCGCCACATGGCACAGCGTGTCCAGCACCTGACCGCCCACCATGCCGTCCGCTCCCGCGGCCTTGGCCAGCACCTCCGCTGCCGCGATACGGCTTTCGGCGGACAGCCCCGGCGCCTGCGCGATCAGCCGGAACGCCTCCGGCTGCAAGGCGTCGCCCGCCAGTATCGCCAGCGTCTCGCCGTATACCTTGTGATTGGTGGGCTTGCCCCGCCGCAGATCGTCGTCGTCCATGCAGGGCAGATCGTCGTGGATGAGCGAGTAGTTGTGTACCAGCTCCAGCGCGCAGGCATAGGGCAGCGCCGTGCGCCAGTCCGCGCCGCCCAGCCGGGCGAATTCCAGCGTCAGCACCGGTCGGATACGCTTACCGCCCGCCAGCACGCTGTATCGCATGGCCTCATACAGCCGCCCGTAGGCGGCGCTGCCGGTGAACAGCCCATTCAGATACTCCTCCACCGCCAGCCGGTATTGCTCATACTGTCTTTCGTACTCCATGCTCATTCCTCCGCCAAAAAATCGCTCTCCACCGGCGCGCCGTCCGCGCCCTTGGACAGCTTGACCACCTTCTGCTCGGCGCTGTCCAGCTCCTTGCGGCACTGGTTCACCAGCTTCGTGCCCTCCTCAAACAGCGCCATGCTGTCCCCCAGCGTGGCGTCGCCCTTTTCCAGCATGGTCACGATAGCCTCCAGCCGCGCCATATTCTCCTCAAACGTCTTTTTCGCCGCCATAGTCCTTCTCCTTCACTTCACAAACGATGCCGCCCTGCGCCAGCCGCAGCCGCAGCCGCTCCCCGCGCTCCACCTGCCCGGCGCTGCGCACCACCGTACCGTCTGACCTCTGCGCCACGGCGTACCCGCGTCCCAGCACCTTCAGCGGGCTGAGAGCGTCCAGCGCCGCGGCCAGCGCGCCGAAGCGCCGTCCCTGCCCGTCGGCCACCGCCCGCATCCCGGCGCACAGCCGGTGGGTCATGTGATCCACATCCTGCCGCCGATCCTCTACAAAGGCCGTGGCCTCCGTCATCACCCGCTTCTCCGCCAGCGCGTCCAGCCGCTGTCCCTGCCGCCGGAGCATACCATGCGCGGCCTGCTCCAGCCGCTTTTCCGCACTGTCCAGCGCCCGCAGCAGCTCCTCCCGATCCGGCACGGCGATCTCCGCCGCGTTGGAGGGCGTGGACGCCCGCCTGTCGGCCACAAAGTCGCTGATGGCCACATCCGGCTCATGCCCCACCGCCGATATCACCGGTATCTCCGAATCATAGATGGCCCGCGCCACCCGCTCGTCGTTGAACGCCCACAGATCCTCCAGCGAGCCGCCGCCCCGCCCGGTGATGAGCACATCCGCCAGCGCGTGCCGGTTGGCGTACCGTATGGCTCCCGCGATCTCCGCCGGTGCCTCCGTGCCCTGTACCCGTACCGGCAGCAGCAGCACCTTGGCAAGAGGATACCGCCTCCGCAGTATGCGTATCATGTCGTGTACCGCCGCACCCGCCGGGGACGTCACAATGGCGATGCGCCGGGGATATGCCGGCAGCGGCTTCTTGTGCGCCGCGTCGAACAGTCCCTCCTTCCGCAGCTTCTCCTTCAGCTGCTCGAAGGCCACGCTCAGATCGCCCACGCCCTCCGGCGTCAGGCCGGTGCAGTACAGCTGGTACGCGCCGTCCCTGGGATACACGCTGATCCGCCCGGCGGCGATGACCTGCATCCCGTTTTCCGGTCGGAACCGCAGCCGCATGGTGCTGGTCTTGAACATCACGCACTTCAGGCTGCTCTGGCTGTCCTTCAGCGTGAAATAGTGGTGCCCGGAGGGGTACACCTTGTAGTTGGATATCTCGCCCCGCAGCAGCACCTCCTGCAAGGGCGGCACATTGTCCAGCAGCTCCTTGATGAACTGGTTCATCTCCGACACTGTGAACACATATCTTCCTTCCATTGTCCCCTCCTGCTTTTGCCATGCTGAAAAGGCAGAGCCTCGGCTCTGCCTTTTTCTTATTCGTCCTTGACCTTGACCTCGCCCCGGACAAAGCTGCCCAGAATGCCGTTGATGAACTTCGCCACCTCCGGTATTTCGTACTTCTTGGCGATCTCCACCGCCTCGCTGATAGCCGCGCCTTGGGGGATATCCGCCATGTACAAAATCTCGTACATGGCCACCCGCATGATGGCCGATGCCACCAGCGAAATACGCTCGAACCGCCAACCCTGGGCGTACTTTTCAATGTCCGCGTCCAGCTCCGCCGCGTGCTCCGCCACACCGGACACCAGCCGCCGGATATACTCCTCCTGCTTTGCGTTGGGCATATCGGCGTACAACTCATCCTCTGCGGCCAGCTCCGCGAAGCGCTCCGCGCTCAGCTGCTGATCCAAAAACTCCTCCACCGGCAATTCGGTAAAGCTCAACTGGTACGCCAGATGCATGGCGATCTCACGTGCGGTGCTGCGTGTCATAAGCGTTCGTCCTTTTCTCTCTCATTCTCAGTTAAAGCTGATGCCGCCCACATGGACGTTCACCGCCGCCACCTTAAAGCCGGTCATGCCCTCCAGCGCCGTGTGGACATTCTTCTGCACCTTCTTGGCCACATCGCTGATGGCGCTGCCGTAGCGCACCACGATATAAAGCCCCACGACGATCTGCTCGCCGTCCAGCTCCACCCGGACGCCCTTGCAGGTCATTTTCTTGCCGCCCATAATGTCCGACACGTTGGCGCTCATCAGGGCGCTGACGCCGTCCACCTCCATCGCGGTGGTGCTGGCGATGGACGCCAGCACATCCTCGGATATCTGGATGCTGCCGGCCTCCTCCTGGTGGATCATGTATTCCTTATTTTCAGCCATGGTCTGTCAGTCTCCTCACAGTTGTCATTGGTTCATATTTGCATTTTGAAATTATACCATTTTTCCTGCGAAAATACAACACCTATTTTGCCGCAGCCGTCCCCGCCTCCATGATCTTGATCTGCCCCGGCTCATAGGACGTCTCCGCCACCACGATATCCTTGATCTTCGCTACGTCCGCCGCTTCCAGTCCATCGGGAGCCGACACCACCACGCTGATGGAATCCGCACCCATGAAGGCCACACAGTCGGCGTACCCCTTGGCCACCACCAGATTCTCGATCTGCGTCTCCGCCACTGTATACCCCGCCAAGACCTGCAAGGTCTCCGACGCTTCGTTGGCCACCTCCTCCGAGGCGTTTTCCTCCCCCTTGGCCTCCTCCAGCATGCTGATGGCTGTGTCCCGCGCCTGCTTCCGGCTCAGCCGCGCCGTAGAGAAATAGTCGTCCCCACCGCTGTCCGCCGTGTCCGCCTGCGCCTCCGCCGTCTCGCCGTTCACCAGCGTGGACTGTCCCAGCACCTTGGACGTGTCCGCCACATCCCCGGCATACCGCCAGTTCAGATACACCGACGTGCCCACCAGCACCACGACCGCAGCCGCCACCGCCCGCCGCTTCCATACCTGCTTCATACCGTTTTTCCTCCCATTTATTGTTACTGTTTCCATTGGACTACCGATATCTTATCGCTGCTGAGTCCCGTCAGCACTGCCACCGTCTCCATCACCCGCAGCCGCACCCGGCTGTCGCCCGCCCCCTGGCAGACCACCACCGCGCCCTGATAGGTGGGATACAGCCGCTGCGTCACCACCACCTCCTGCTTTCCGCTGCCCCGGTTCACCGTCAGCACCTGACTGTCCTGCCGCACATCGCCGCCGCTGCCCCGGGTGGCGCTGCTGTCCTCCGCCAGCGACAGCGTCTCCCCGCTGCGCAGCGTCAGCATCACCTGCACCCGGCCCACGCCGTCCATAGCACCCAGCACCTCCGCCATGCGCCGCTCCGTCTCCTCCAGCGAGAATATCTCCCCCTCCGCCGTCTCCGCATCCGGCATGCTGTCCTTTTTGCCCGGCAGCAGCATCAGCACCACTCCGGCCAGCGCTACCAGCGCCGCAAACCGGTACTTCTTCAGAATATCCCTCAGCTTTTCCTTCATTCGTCTGCCTCACGCCAATACTGGTGCGCCCGGTCGATGGCCAGCTCCTCGCTGATCCACGCCGCCAGCGCCGCATCCTCCGGAATGTCCAGCGTCACCGCGCTGGGATAGGGCACGCCCTCTCTGGGCTGTGTCTCCACCTGCGGCGTGCAGTCCAGCCCCAGCGCGTCCCCCTTGCTGGCAATATATGCGGCGGTCTTGTCTGCTATGAGTTCCGCCAGCTTTTCCTGATCCGCCTGCCTGTACGCCTCTGTCAATTCCTCTATCTCCCGCTCATAGTCCTCATATTTCCCGGCAAATTCCATAAAGTCCAGCTCCAGCACCGGCTGCACGATCACCAGCAGCAGCGCCGCGCCGCCTGCGGCGTGGGCAATAGGCTTCATCCTGCCCTTGGGCAGCAGGGCGTACAGCACCCCGATCACCATGCCCGCCGCGATAATACCCAGCAGCCACATCCGCAGCGTTTCACTTATCATCCGCTCACCACCGATACAGAAGAAATAATGGAGATCAGCAGCGCCAGCGCGCAGCTGCCCGTCATGCCCAGCATCAGCCCAAAGGCCGAGCCCAGCGCGTCGATCAGCTCCGCCAGCGGCTCCTCCGTCACCGTCCCCGCCAGAAACGCCGCCAGCTTGTACAGCAGATACTGCACCGCCATGGTGACAAACGGCGTCAGGCATATAGCCAGCACCGCCAGCAGCCCGAACACACCCACGGCGCTTTTCAGCATTCCCGCCCCGGCCAGCACCGCGCCGGTGGCGTCGGACAGAATGGATCCCACCACCGGCACCGCCGTGGCGATGGCCGACCGGGTCAGCTGCACCGTCAGCGCGTCCGCCGCACCGGACGCCGCCCCCGACACAGTCAGAAACCCCGTAAACGCCAGCAGCAGCGCCGTCAGCGCCCACGACACGCCCTTGCGTATACCGGTGCCGATCTTCTTCAGGCTGTGCCCCGGCGCCATGGCGTCCGCAGCCGCCGCCGCGATGCACCCGTACAGCAGCGGCAGCAGCACCTTCCGGATCACGCTGATGAGCAGGTTCGTAAAAAACACCGTGGCCACCTGCTGCGCCCCGGCGGTCACATAGCCCCCTCCGGCGGCCACCGCCGCCGCCAGCGTGGGCAGCAGCGCCTTGGCGAACACATCCAGCTGCTCCATCGTCTCCACGCCCAGCCCCATCATCTGCCGAAAGTCCCCCGCCGCCACCAGTGCGATGGCCAGCGACCCGGCCACCGTCACGAACCGGGGCACCCCCGGCGCGTCCGCCGCCGCGAAGCAGCTCTCTGCCATGCTGCACAGCAGCACGATGCCCAGCAGCACCGCCGCACCGGACGCCTGGCTCTCCAGCGCCGTGCGCACATAGGCACAGGCGCTGCGCCACAGCCGCCCGATACCCGTCCACAGCGTTCCCTCCTGCGCCGCACAGTCCGCGCCGTCCAGCAGCGCGGACGCTTCCGGCGGCACCGCGTCCGTCACCTCCGCCGGTATCTCGATCTCCGCCCCGTATCCGATCTCCACGCACAGCAGCACCGCCGCCAGCACCAGCCATATCCTTCTCATACCAGCGACCTCAGCAGCTCCCACGCCGACCGGAACAGCGGCAGCGACACCACGATGGCCGCCACCGCCCCCGCCGTCTCCAGCACGGAGCCGATGGCGCTCTCCCCCGCGTCCCGGCACAGATCGGAGCCTGTCCGACAGAGCAGCGCGATCCCCACCGTTTTCACCAGCGGCACAAACAGCTGCACCGGCAGCTGTCCCCACGATGCCGCCTCCTCCCAGAAGCCCTTCAGCTCCTCCAGCGGCTGCGCCAGCAGCATCACCGCCGCGCCGCACACCGCCAACGCCAGCAGCAGCGCCATCTCCCCGCCGGTGCGCCGCAGCAGTGCCGCCAGCAGCGCCCCCACCAGACACAGCGCCGTCAATCGCATCACCGTCTCCATGCTTACAGGGAAAACAGCGTTTTCACCAGGTCGAACAGGTCGCTGATCTGCTGCACCAGCATCATCAGCACCACCACCAGCCCCGCCAGCGTGGTCATCATGGCCTGTTCCTCCCGGCCGCTGCGCACCAGCAGCAGATTCAGCACCGCCACCAGTATGCCGATGGCCGCGATCTTGAAAATCAGATCCACATCCATGGTTCGTCCCTCATATCAGTAAAATGATGACCAGTCCCGCGCCGCACAGCGCCGCCGCCGTCGTCACCCGGCTCCTCTGTCCGTCCTCCCGGCATCGCCGCCGGTACAGCTCCTCCAGCTCCTGCCGTGTCTGCCCCAGCGCGCCCACCAGCCGCTCTCTGTCTCCGCCCAGCCGCAGCCGCGCCAGTATCTCCCCGGCCTCGCCGTCCGGCATTTTCTCGAAAACCTGCTCCCATGCGCACTGTAAAGGCATACCGCCTTGCACCATGTCCGCCGTCTTGTGGAAGTATTGCCCCACCGTTTCCCGCGCCGCCAGCCCCTCCAGCAGCGCCATCATGGGCGTCTGCTGCCACCGGATGGCGCTCTCCATCTCGCCGATAGCCGCCGCCAGCGCCCACACCAGCGTCCGCCGCTGCCGCCGCTGCACGCCGTATCGCCATAGCCCCAGCACCGCCGCCGCCAGCACCAGCACCGCGCCGCCCGCCTGTACCGTCACAGCTCCTCCGTTCTGTACCGCCGCTGCCCGTCCTCCACGGCGATGCTCACCAGCCGCCGGAACACCTGTGCCTGCTCCAGCAGCCGGAACAGCGGCTTCCGCCGCAGCTCCTCCGCACCCTCGGCGTGGATGGTGGCCAGCAGCTTCACGCCGCAGTTGGCCGCCGCCGTCATCACCCGGATGTCCGCCTCCTCCGTGATCTCATCCACGGCGATGACCTGCGGGTTGGCGCTGCGCAGCAGCATGGGGATGCCCACCGCCTTGGGGCAGCCGTCCAGCACGTCCGTGTGGCACCCCACATCCAGCTGCGGCACGCCCCGGTACATCCCGGCGATCTCTCCCCGCTCGTCCACCACGCCCACCCGCAGCGCCGCCCGCTCCTCCGTCCCGTTGGACAGCGCCGCGATCATATCCCGCAGCAGCGTGGTTTTCCCGGCGCCCGGCGGCGCCGCGATCAGCGTGCTGTCGAAGCCGCTCTCGCTCAGCGCCGGCACCTCCTGCCACAGTCCCCGCACCTGCCGGCTGATACGCACCGTGGCCGACGATATGTCCCGCAGCGCCAGCCCGCCGTCCTGCCGCACCGCCACCGTGCCGCACAGCCCGATCCGAAAGCCGCCCCGCCCGATGAGATACCCCTTTGCCATCGTCTCCGCCGCCGCATACCGGGAATACCCCGTCACCGCGTCACACAGCTGCTCCAGATCCGCCTGCGTCACGCTATCCCTTGGCAGCTCATCGCTGACAAGCATTTCTCCTTCACACGTCAGAATGGTCATAGGCCGTCCCGTCCGCAGCCGGAATTCCTCTGCCAGCGCCTTCCGGTGCTCCGGCGCTCGCCGCGCCGCCTGCTGCCACCGTGCCGGCAGCAGCGCCGCCGCCTGCTCATACCGCCCCACAGCCTCGCCGATCTCCATACCGCCGCCTCCTTTGCTTTTACCTCACTCTATGACGGCTCGTCCCGGAATATGAGCGCAAAAAAAGCACCCCCGCAGGGGTGCTTCAGCTTGTCGAAAAAGTCTGTCATTGCGAGCCAGTGCGCGCCGCGAAGCAAGTGCCCTTGGGGTACACACTGGCGCGGCGATCCGTTTCCAAATAGCAGAATGGTTCTATCGACTCGCTGTCTTATATTGTCTGCATTTACTTCCTGCACAGAAGCCCGATGATCTGCCCGTACACCTTCTCCGGCTCCCTCTGGAACCGCTCCGCCAGCGCCTGGCCGCTCTCCTTGTCCGCCACCATCAGCTCCAGCTCCATCAGGCTGTCCACGTCGTCCCGCAGCTTCAGCGTCACCGTGTACGTGCCGTTTTCCCGCTGGGTCACATGGCTCTGCACCTGCTGCCGCCGCAGCGCCTCCTTGTTATAGGCGGCAATGTGCCTGTCCGACAGCTGCCGCACCGAATACGGCAGACTGCTCTCGCAGATCCCGCTGTTCTTCCGCCCCTTGTCCGTGATGACGTACCGCCCGTCCTCCGTGACACGCAGGTGCTCCGTCCGCACCAGATCGTTCAGACACTCGGCGTAATCAAAGTAGTCGATGCCATCGTCGCACATGGTCATATCCTGCAAGGCGGCGCCGTCCACCGGCTCCGTCAGCCTCGCGGCAATATACAGGATGAGGAATTTGATCTCCAGCTTGTCCTGAATAAACGCGATACCCACATCGCCCACCTCCTTTTTTTGGCATTATACGCGATTTCCGTCCGTTTGTAAAGCAAAACCCCTCGAAAAAAAGATGTTGCCAACGTCCTCTCACCCGTAGGGGACGGCGTCCTCGATGTCCCGTTTCGCATGGTTCCTGTCCCGCATCGTAGGGACGGACGACTCTGTCCGCCCGCACCCCATTTTCCTGACCGCCTAAAACCGGGAGACGGCACCGCCGTCTCCCGGTCTGCGCTCAGTGGCAGGCGCAGTAGCTCTTGGTGCTGTTGTAGTCGCAGGGCGTCTCCACCGAGTTGGGCGGGAAAAACTCGTTCATGGGGAACGCCACGCTGCGGAACAGCCCGCAGGGATCCTCCTGACTGCCGCACTCGCACTGGCACTGGGGCACGCAGTAGTCGTACACCGGCACCAGCAGCTGGGTATCCCGCTCCAGCCGCACCAGCGTGAACTGCCCCAGCGTCACATACAGCCGCCGCCCGCTGCTGTCGTCGAACACCAGCTCTCCGCCGAAGCTCTGCGCCACAAAGGACGGAATCTCCGCCAGGCAGCTCCGCTCCGCCGTCACCGGCGGCACCTCCGCCACGCGGGTGTCCAGCACGATGGGGTCCACCGCCTCCACCACGGCCACCGGCAGATTCGTCCGCACACGTCCCGGTACGTCCAGCTCGTCGAACACCGTGTCCGAGGAGAAGATCTTGGCGTTGCCCTCGCTGCCGAACAGGATGCAGCGCTTGTCGAACACGCACAGCCCCTCCGCCTCCGTGTACCGCGGCGTCCCGGTACACACCTGCAGCGTCACCCGGTAGTAAAACCGCATATCCACCGAGTAGAACCCCCGGTTGAACGTCACCGGCTCCACATCTGTGTATACATACAGCAGCTCCGCCGTGCCGCCCTTTATCATCTGCGATGCGCTGAGCACCTCCTGTGCCGCCGCCGTGGGATAGAACCGCAGATCCTCCACGCAGTCCTTATCCCGGCAGGAGTCAAAGATCTTTCGTGTATGGATGCATACGGATTCCCGGACGCTGCTGAGATCGCAGACCGGCCCCGGCATAACAGTTTCCGCCATGACATGACCTCCCAATACGTAGTGAAAGATGGCCTCTTTCACTCCATCCTATGCCCCTCCGCCCAATTGGTTCCTGACGCGGACTCTGTCCGCCCCTTATGCCCGCTGCACTCTGTAGGGGACGGCGTCCTCGACGTCCCGCTTCGCATGGTTCTTGTTCTGCTTTGTAGGGGCGGACGACTCTGTCCGCCCCATATACTCGTAGGGCGGGACCCATGTGTCCCGCCGCAAGATACATGTCGCACCCGGCGGGGCACGCGGGCCCCGCCCTACACGATCTGCGACTGACGCCCCCTCTGCGTAGGAGGCGGCGTCCTGCAGTGGAGCGCAGCGGAACAAATACCCTTGGGGTACGACGTCCCGTTTTACAAAAATGCATACAGGGCGCAGCTTCCGCTGCGCCCTCATGTCACTTCTTCTGTTCCTTCAGCTTTGTCTGCTCCTTCAGCTTGATCACCACGTTATTGTCCCCCAGCCACTCTCTGCACTCCTGCAGAAAGGCCGGATGGTCTATACATGTGCCGCCCCACAGCTTCCCCGTATCCGCGATACGGATGCGCAGGGGCACGTCGCCCTCAAACATGGTGGCCACCAGCAGGATGTGCGCAAAGGCCGGATCGTCAACGCTTTTGACCCGCAGATACACCGTCTCCGCGTCGCTGATCCGTTCAACGCCGAACACCGGCAGCGGCAGCTCGCTCTCCATGGGATATATGGCGTCCGGCATGATCTGCGGCGGCTTCTCGTCCCGCAGGCTCACCTTGCCCTTCACCAGCACCGGCGTGTTCACCGCCAGATAGCTCCCGCATCTTTCCAGCACCCTGCTGAAGCACAGCAGCTCCATGGAGGCCGTTTCGTCCTCCAGCATCACATAGGCCATCAGCGTGCCGTTCTTCGTCGGCCGCGTCCGCACCGTGGACACGATGCCGGCCACCGCCACCACCTGTCCGTCCGCATACTTTCCGGAGGAGCCGTCCTCCAGCAGCGCCGCGCCCGCCAGCACATCTCCGATGGTCACAGCGCCGCTGCGTTTGGCCGCGTCCCGATAGTCCATCATGGGATGCCCGGACAGATACAGCCCCGCCGTCTCGCGCTCCATGCTCATCCGCTCTGCGGCGGTGAACTCCGGCAAATCGGGCATCACCACCTCCTGCACCGTGTTCTTGTCGGCGCTCATGCCGAAGAAGTCGATCTGCCCCTCCACATTCCGCCGCCGCACGTTGCCGATGGCATCCATTATCTTCTCGTATACGGCCAGCATCTGCGACCGCTTGGCGCCCAGGCTGTCAAAGGCGCCGCAGCGCACCAGATTCTCCACCGCCCGCTTGTTCATTTCGCCGCAGTCGTACATCCGGTCGCAGAAATCCTGCAGGGATCTGAAGTCTCCGCCCAGCTGGCGTTCCCGCACCACGGACTGGATGAACCCCCGTCCGATGTTCTTGACGGCCACCAGTCCGAACCGTATGCCGCCGTCCTCCACGGTAAACCGATCGCTGGAGCGATTCACATCCGGCGGCAGCATCTTGATGCCGCAGTCCCGGCACTCGCTGATATAGCCCGCCACCTTGTCGCTGTTGTCCAGCACGCTGGTCAGCAGAGCCGCCATGTACTCTCTGGTATAGTGGCACTTGAAATACGCCGTCTGGTACGCCACCACCGCATAGCTCACCGCGTGCGCCTTGTTGAAGGCGTAGTTGGCGAAGTCGAATATCTCGTCATAGACGGCCTGCGCCGTGGCCTCGTCGATACCGTTGGCGATGCAGCCCCGGATGCCCCGCTCCGCGTCGCCGTACACAAAGGCCTGCCGCTCCTTTTCGATCTCCTTGGCTTTCTTCTTGCTGATGGCGCGGCGCACCATGTCCGCCTGCCCCAGCGAAAAGCCTCCCAGCTCCTGAAAAATGCGGATGACCTGCTCCTGATACACAATGCACCCATACGTCACCGACAGGATGGGCTTGAGCATGGGGTGCTTGTATGTCACCAGCGACGGGTTGTGCTTGCAGGCGATAAACCGCGGAATAGATTCCATGGGTCCCGGCCGGTACAGCGCTATCACGGCGGTGATGTCCTCGATGCTCTGGGGCTTCAGCCCCACGCACACGCCGGTCATGCCGCTGGACTCGATCTGGAACACGCCCGCCGTCTGTCCACGGGAGATCATCTCGTATGTGGCCGTATCGTCGTCCGGTATGCCGTCCAGCGTGAAATCCGGCTCCCGCTCCTGCACCATCTTCACCGCGTCGTCCAGCACCGTCAGGTTCCGCAGCCCCAGAAAGTCCATTTTCAGCAGACCCAGCTCCTCCAGCGTGGTCATGACGTACTGACACACCATGGCGTCGTCGTTCCGCGCCAGCGGCACATACTCATACACCGGCCGCTTTGTGATGACCACACCCGCCGCGTGGGTGGAGGCGTGCCGCGGCATCCCCTCCAGCGCCATGGCCGTGTCGATGAGCTTCTTTACCTGCGGGTCGTCCCGGTACATGTCCGCCAGCTGCTTGCTGAGCTTCAGCGCCTCCCGCAGCGTGATATGCAGCGCGCCGGGGCCTGCCGGCACCAGCTTCGCCACCACGTCCACGTCGGCATAGGTCATGTTCAGCGCCCGTCCCACGTCCCGGATGGCCGCCCGCGCCGCCATGGTTCCAAAGGTCACGATCTGCGCCACATGGTCGTCGCCGTACTTCCGCCGGACGTAGTCCACCACCTCGCCCCGGCGCGTATCGCCGAAGTCCATATCGATATCCGGCATGGACACGCGCTCCGGGTTCAAAAACCGCTCGAAGTACAGGTCGTACTTCATGGGATCGATATCCGTGATCTCCAGGCAATAGGACACCATGGAGCCCGCCGCGCTGCCGCGCCCCGGCCCCACCGGTATCTTCTGGCTCTTGGCGTACCGCACGAAATCCGACACGATGAGGAAGTAGTCCGTGAACCCCATCTTCTCGATCATGTCCAGCTCATAGTCCAGCTGCTTCCGGTACTCCGGTTTCGCCTGTCCGTACCGCTTCTCAAAGCCCCTGCTGCACAGCTCCCGCAGATATGTGGGCGAGTCGTACCCCTCCGGCAGCTGGAATTCCGGCAGATGGTACTTGCCGAAGGTGAACTCCATCTGGCACATCTCCGCGATGCGCTCCGTGTTGGCCACCGCGTCCGGATACCCGGCGAACAGTGCCTCCATCTCCTCCGTGGAGCGCAGATAGAAGTTCTGCGGCTCATACCGCATCCGGTTCTCGTCGTCCACGGTCTTGCCTGTCTGGATGCACAGCAGCACGTCGTGGCTCTCGGCGTCCTCCTTGCGCAGATAGTGGGCGTCGTTGGTACACACCATGGGGATGCCCGTCTCGTTGTGCAGCCGCAGGATGCCCCGGTTCACCTCTGTCTGCTCCCGGATGCCGTGATCCTGCAATTCCAGATAGAAATTGCCCTCCCCGAAGATATCCTGCATGGCCAGCGCGTGCTGCTTCGCGCCCTCATAGTCCCCGTTCATCAGCCGCCGGGGGATCTCGCCCGCCAGACACGCCGACAGCGCGATCAGCCCCTCCGAATGCTCCCGCAGCAGGTCGAGGTCGATGCGGGGCTTGATGTAAAAGCCCTCGCTGAACGCCTGCGACACCATGTACGACAGATTCCGGTAGCCCGTCTCGTTCTTGCACAGCAGCACCAGATGCCGCGACTCCGCGTCGAACTCATGCTGCTTGTCGAACCGCGTCCGCCGCGCCACATACACCTCGCACCCGATGATGGGATGGATCCCCTCGGCTTTGCAGGCGCGGTAAAAGTCCACCGCGCCGTACATAACACCGTGGTCTGTGATGGCGCAGGCCGTCTGCCCCATCTCCTTTATCTGCTTCGGCAGGTCACGTATCCTGCACGCGCCGTCCAGCAGGCTGTATTCCGTATGCACATGCAGATGCACAAATCCCATACCCGTTCTCCTTACTTTTTTCTGTCTCCCGCCTCACACGCTTCCCGTCCCCGTCGTAGGGACGGACGACTCTGTCCGTCCATCTGCATAAAGCGCTGTCGCCATGTAGGGCGGGGCCCGCGTGCCCCGCCGGGGTCAACGCGCATCGTGCAGCGGGACACATGGGTTTCGCCCTACGGTCTTATACGATATACCGCCCGCAGGACACGCCATCCCCGCCGTCCCGCTTACTTCTCCCCTATCATCCCGCACAGGATCTCCGCCGCGCTGACGATCAGCAGCCCGCAGTGATCCCCCGCCGCCAGCTCCAGCGCCGTATCGGTAGGCTGCAGCTCCTTCTCCGCCAGCAGCTCCCGGCAGTTGAGATGCCGGAATCGCTCCGTAAACCGCCGCTGGAACTCCTTGGTGATCTCCGCGGCCTTGGCCTTGCTTCCCGCCATCTCCGGACAGGCGCAGCCCAGAATCATCACCGGCGCGTTCACCGCACCGCAGATATTTCCGCTGCGCACGCCGCCGCCCAGCCCCGCGCCCATGGCCATGGCCTGTGCCTCCGTGATGCCCATCACGTCCGCAAACGCCGCCAGCAGCGACTGGGCGCAGTTGGCGCCGTTTTTCCTATATCGGATGGCGCTCTCGCACCGCTCTCTCGTTGTCATAGCTCCTTTGCCTCCTCCATCAGCTTTCTCATTCGATGGTTCATGCAGGATTTCGTCACCGGCGGGTCGCACTTCTCCGCCAGCTGCATCAGTGACAGCTCCGGGTATTCCAGCCGCAGCTCCGCCGTCTGCCGCAGCTTCTCCGGCAGCCTGTCCCACCGGGCACTGCCCCGCAGCCGCTCGATGGCGCTCATCTGCTCCTGCGCCGCGTCCAGCGTCTTGTTTACGTTGGCCATGTCGCAGGTCATGGCGCGGT
>ENA-USZK01000746-USZK01000746.1-human-gut-metagenome-genome-assembly--contig:-NODE-746-length-15767-cov-213.672913_pt1 | contig 15767 bp, 11 predicted proteins | sample MGYA00250043_ERZ773534 | MGnify/ENA primary metagenome ERZ773534 (study PRJEB29103, sample SAMN06112056) | human gut metagenome | biome: human gut; feature: ankylosing spondylitis patient; material... | reverse complement strand
ATTCCTTGCAAGACCCGTCACAACGAGGTAGCACCAAACCAGTTTGAGTTGGCACCTATCTTCGAGGAGACCAACCTTGCCGTTGACCACAACATGCTCCTGATGAGTTTGATGAAGAAGGTAGCTCGCCATCACGGTTTCCGCGTACTTCTCCATGAGAAGCCATTCGCAGGCATCAACGGTTCCGGTAAGCACAACAACTGGAGTCTCGCTACAGATACCGGCATCCTGCTCCATGGTCCTGGCAAGACACCAGAGGACAACCTCCGTTTCGTAGTCTTCATCACAGAGACTTTGATGGGTGTATACAAGCACAATGGTTTGCTCAAGGCATCTATCATGAGTGCAACCAATGCACATCGTCTGGGCGCCAACGAGGCACCTCCAGCAATCATCTCTTCATTCCTCGGCAAGCAGCTGACCGACCTTCTCGAGCACATTGAGAAAGCCGACAAGAAGGATCTCTTCACCGTAGCTGGCAAGCAGGGCATGAAGTTGGATATCCCTGAGATTCCAGAGTTGATGATTGATAACACCGACCGTAACCGTACTTCACCATTCGCCTTCACCGGTAACCGTTTCGAGTTCCGTGCCGTAGGTTCTGAGGCTAACTGTGCATCAGCAATGATTGTATTGAACACAGCTGTAGCCGAGGCTTTGACCGACTTCAAGAAGCGTGTGGATGAGTTGATTGCCAAGGGTGAGGACAAGACTTCTGCCATCATTGATATCGTTCGTCAGGATTTGAAGACCTGCAAGCCAATCCGTTTCGACGGCAATGGTTACTCAGATGAGTGGGTAGAGGAAGCAGCTAAGCGTGGTCTGGACTGCGAGAAGAGCTGTCCTAAGATTTTTGAGCGTTATCTCGACCCTGCCACTATCAAGATGTTCGAGGATATGGGCGTCATGAAGAAGAACGAGTTGGAAGCTCGTAACGAGGTGAAATGGGAGACCTACACCAAGAAGATTCAGATTGAGGCTCGTGTAATGGGTGATTTGAGCATGAACCACATCATCCCTGTGGCTACTCACTATCAGAGCCAGTTGGCTAAGAATGTGGAGAACATGATTGATATCTTCGGCGACGAGGAAGGCAAGAAGTTGACAGCCCGCAACATCAATATCATCAAGAAGATTGCCGAGCGCACTCAGATTATCGAGACAGGTGTTGAGGAGTTAGTAAATGCCCGCAAGGTTGCCAACAAGATTGAGAATGAGCACGATAAGGCGATAGCTTATCATGACACGGTAGCTCCAAAGATGGAGGAAATCCGTTATCAGATTGATAAGTTGGAGTTGACTGTAGCCGATGAGCTCTGGACCTTGCCTAAGTATCGTGAACTCCTGTTCATCCGCTAATCAGCAATGTCTTCAAAATAGATAAGACATATTTCTGACAGATAAAAAAACAAAGCTCTAACAAGAGCTACTCTTCATCAGATATAACAATTGAACGATCAATCTATTTCTTTTATTGGTTGTTTAAGTTTGCGCGGAGTGTGGTTGTGAAATCACGCTCCGCTTTTTTATTTCCTGATTTACATAAACAAAAAACAGACCGACATGAACGCTTGTTCACATCGGCCTGTTTACTCTTTTACTTTTTTACTCTTTTACTTTTTTACCCTTTTACCTTTTTACCCTTTTACTTTTTTACCCTTTTACCTTTAAAAGATTGATTGTCTGTGTTTTTCCCGTGATACCTGTTACCACGGCGATTCCATTGTCACGAATCTCCACCTTCTCATATTTGGCATCAACAATCACTTTTCCTTTCAATGTCATAACGCCCCAATGTCTGGGAATCTCTTCAAAGGCGCAATAGGCACCAACAGGTTGCGCTATACTGCAGTAGAGGGGTGGCACGATAACTTTACCATCTACCTTCACACCCCATTTCTTTCCTGCTTGATACAATTCCACATGCCCTGCTTCTGACTTCTCATGCAAAAGAAGCATCTCGTTTGCTTCCATTTCCTTTTTTTGCAACATCGCCTCATGATAGTATTTCTTGCCAAGGCGAGGCATCACGACATTCAAATCTTCATTTTCATTCTTTGGATGATTGCATCCTATATAAGTCTTCTTCAAATTTGAATCCACCATGTAGTAGTCCTCTTTGCTGTCCATGACAACGATACGTTCACCATACAGGACTGCACATAACCAATACACATGTTCGTAATCATTACGTAGGAAACATACATTCCTGCTCTCTTCATTGCTCATGCGCATCTTCCCTTCATCACCCTCACAATAGTACCATACCTGACAACCGGGAGCAGAAGGTCTGAATCTGAATATCATATAGTACCCATAATTCAGAAAATCATATTGTGAAGGATGATAGGGCAGAGAAAAATCTTCTTGGGTTCGAGACATGAAGATGTCGTTATATTCTATAAACTCCCATCCTTTTATGTTGACAACATGGGGAGCTTCTGCTACGTTAGTACCATCGTCGATGACAGCTTTTGCCAACAGGTCATAATAGCATTTCGCCTTTCTGCGAGGTCGGTAGAACAGGATGTTGCCATCCAACAGCTTCATGTCATAGTAATCGCCTGGCTCCAAGACCTGTTCTCCTTGTCGGTTCACTACCGACATCTTTCCATCAGGCAGCTTGATGATGGCAAACTCCCCTTTGCTATCTACAAACTCACGATACTGTAGTGTTTGGAGCAATTCTTCATGGCTCATCACCATCATCATTTCTGAGTCTGGATGAATCTGAATATCGTCTTGCCTCTCGTTCATTAGGAAAAACTCTCTATCCTTCGGAGTCTCCTTTCTCTTGCCAACTTTCAGCTTTCCTTCAAACATCGCATTCCAGTTCCATACTTGCGAAGGCAACCCGAACACCCGATACAGTCCCACATTATCTATAATCACGCAGTTCTTCTTTCCCTTGGCTACTCGCAATCCACGTCCCACCATCTGCAGGTACTTGGCAAGCGACAACGTAGGTCGAGCCAACTGTACAAACTCCACATCCGGGCAGTCAAATCCCTCCGAGAATATGTCCACATTCACCAACACCTGTATAGCCCCCAGCCCATCAGCAGCCCGCAAGCAAGTAGCACCAAGCCCATCAGCAACTCCATCAGCAGCCCGCAAACAAGTAGCACCAAGTCTATCGCCAACTCCATCAGCAGCCCGCAAGCAAGTAGCAGCAAGTCCATCAGCAGGTCTATCAGCAGGCCGCAAGCAAGTAGCACCCAGGCGGTCCCATCCCGCACAATCTGGCGAGACCTTTGATGGTCCGCCAACCTTAGAGCGAAGCGGTTCCGAGCACCGAGTAGGGCGGTTTCCTCCCTCTCCCCTGAGGGTGAGAGGGTCGGGGTGAGAGGTGGAGCCCTCTTTAATGGTAAAGAGGGACGGGGTGATTTTAGAAAAATTGACAGGGTGATTCGAAAAAGGAAGATTTTGAGAAGTATTAGAAGAAGCTTTAAACCTTTCAATAAGTTCTTTTCGTAAAGAACTTGGCGTTTTACTATCAATAGCAACAGCCGCGATGCCGTGTTCTCTGTAGAACTCGGCAATAGCATTAGCATGACTGATATTGATAGCATACACGATGCCCTTTCTGTCTTTACCATATTCCTCCAAACTCCGATAGAGCCTTTCGATACTCGGTTTCTTATTCAGCAACATATCCATTTCCTTGTTCTGGTAGTCACCATCTGCTCCTCGCTTCTGCAAGGAGTCGATGAGCCGCTGCGTCACACCATCCGATTTGATGCTCACGAAATCGTATGTCGCCAATCTTCCCTTGCTGATAAACTCAGGAACACTCCACGACTGCACCAACACATCAAACAAATCCGTGAATCCCTTACCATTCAATCGGCAAGGAGTAGCCGTCAGTCCCAGAAACTTAGCTTTCGGGAATCTCTCCCATATCTCCTTATAGGTCTTGGCAAGCGCATGGTGCGCCTCGTCAATCACAATCATCCCCGGTTCTTCCTCTATCTCGTCATAGTGCTTCGCCAACCATTGTATCGACACAGCCTTTATCGGCATCATGTCAGAAGTAGGATTAACAGAAGAGGCAGAAGTGGCACCAAGCCCATCACCACCCCTCTCACCCAGACGGTTCCCAAGTCCATCAGTAGGCCGTAAGCAAGTAGCACCAAGCCTATCAGCAGCCCCATCAGCAAGCCCATCAGCAGCCCGCAAGCAAGTAGCACCCAGGCGGTCCCATCCCGCACAATCTGGCGAGACCTTTGATGGTCCGCCAACCTTAGAGCGAAGCGGTTCCGAGCACCGAGTAGGGCGGTTTCCTCCCTCTCCCCTGAGGGTGAGAGGGTCGGGGTGAGAGGTGGAGCCCTCTTTAATGGTAAAGAGGGACGGGGTGATTTTAGAAAAACCCTCTTTGGAAAGAGGGACGGGGTGATTCGAAAAACTGAAATTCAAAAGAAACTTATTCAAAGTGTCTTTTATCTGAGAAACCAACTCCCTTCTATGGGCAACAATCCAAACATTGCAATTGGAATGTTCCCTCAAAAACGATTCTACGACCGAAGCGAGTAGAACCGTTTTTCCCGTACCCGTTGGCATTTGTGCCATCACGGACCGATGAAGGCGCAACGCCTTCTCAATCCGTTCCTTCATATCCTCTTGGTAATCAAAAAGCTTAATATTCTTCATATAAAAGCATATAATGAATATAGCGTCCCTGCTATATTCCAAGCAGTGAAACCTATCAGTATGTTAAAAAGTAAGATGGTATCTTTTTTTTAATTCAAAAAAAGAAAAGTCAAAAAGACGGGCAGAGCTTCATCAAAAGCCCTGCCAATCTTAAAGTATATAATTAAAAATCTAAATTCTTATCCTTTTGTGTTTTCCAGATATTAGGCAATTGAAGTCAATTTCTTCAAATCATAGTACATCAAACGAGTGTGCAAAGTCTTTGCTACGTCATAGCCAAGATTTTCCGCTTCTTGCTGTTCCGTAGAAAACAAAAACAGGAACTCATTCTTTTGGTAAAAGCCATCCACAGGTAAAAGGGTGACAAGATGACAATATCTTATCATCCAATTTCACAAGTTTGCATTTTTCCAATAAGAACCCCATAATCAAAAACCCGCTTTTTCCAAAATGGCACGAGCTTCAGCAACTTTTGCAGAGAAGTCCACACGATTATTATTATTCATAACTTCTTCCGCTCTCTTCACAAAGCGAGCTGCTTCTTCACCTCGTAGAGTCGGTATCACTTTAATATCTATTGCCATAATCTTCTCCTTTTAAACATTTAATTCTGCCGCCAAAGTTACGCTTTTTTCTCGAAACCACCAAGAAAATCAAAAGAAATCTGCAACTTATCATCAAATTGCTACAAAATCAACTATAAACAATAAACTATTAACTGTAAACTATAAACTGCTATTCCCTACCTCAGCAAGCTATAGTAAGGCGGTCCCATCCCCGCACAAGATGGCGAAGACCAGAAGCAAGTTGTAATAAGGCGGTCCCATCCCGCACAATATCTGGCGAGGGCTTTGATGCCCCGCCAACCTTAGAGCGTAGCGGTTCCGAGCGACGAGGAGGAGCGGTTACATCCCTAATCCCTATGGTAGGGATTTAGGGCTTGGGTATAGGGTAAGGACCCTCCCGCAGGGGAGGGACAGGTGGGGCAAATATAGCTCTGTAGGGCGGTTTCCCTCTTCTTCCCTGAGGTTTCTGTCCCCCGGAAACGGGGGAACCGAAGGGGGTGTAAAGACCATTGAAGAGGGTCGGGGTGAGAGGTGGAGCCCTCTTTAAGGGTAAAGAGGGACTGGGTGATTTTCGAAAGAAATCACCTCGATATTTTTAGGAAGAGCCCTTTCTTTTAGTATTCAAAAGGACTTTCAAAGTCCTTCAACACCTCATGTTTCGTATCCTTCTCGGAAAGATTAGCGTGTTCCGTAGGAATACGCCAATCAATCCCGAGTGATTCATCCAGGAAAGAGATTCCACCATCAGCCTCTGGGTGACAGATGAACCTTATTCCACCGTCACACTCTTCGCCAGATTTCTCGGCATATCCACATCCAGTCCCTTATCCACAGCCACATAGTAAGCAAGCAGCTGCAGCGGAACCACGCTCAGCAGCGGAACCAGCGCATTCAGGGTTCTTGGAACCTCCAGTACATTATCCGCTATTTCCTTCACCTGCTGGTCACCCTCAGTCACCACGGCAAGGATGCGGCCGTTTCTCGACTTCACCTCCTGCATGTTCGAGATAATCTTTTCATACAACTGATGATGCGTAGCAAGGAAAACGATTGGCATATCCTGATCTACCAGAGCGATAGGACCATGCTTCATTTCGGCAGCAGGATAGCCCTCGGCATGGATATAACTGATTTCCTTCAGCTTCAAGGCACCCTCCATCGCCACAGGATAGTTCACACCACGACCCAGATACAGGAAGTTGTGCGCATAAGTAAACATTCGGGAAATATCCTTGATTATCGGAGCCTGCTCCAATACCTTCTCCATTTTCTGCGGAATCTCAGAAAGTTCCTCTATCATCTGATAGTAGTCAGCATTGTTTAGGGTTCCCGACTCATGCCCCAAAGCCAAAGCAAGAAGCGTAAGAACCGTCACCTGCCCGGTGAAAGCCTTCGTACTTGCCACACCAATCTCCGGACCCACATGGATATAGATACCCGTATCCGTTTCACGGGCGATGGAAGACCCCACGCCGTTCACGATACCGAATATCAGCGCACCCTTCTCCTTCGCCAGCTTAATCGCAGCCAAGGTATCCGCCGTCTCACCACTCTGGCTGATTGCAATCACCACATCCTCAGGCTCAATCACAGGGTCGCCATATCTGAACTCACTGGCATACGCCACCTCCACTCTCTTGCGGCACATCTTCTCAATCAGCTGCTTACCAATCAGTCCGGCATGCCAACTGGTACCACACGCCACGATGATGATATGCTTCGCCTGAACCAGTCGGTCACGATAATCACGAAGCGCAGAAAGAACGATGCGGTTGTTCTCAGGATGTTCCTTGTCAGCAAAGAGGCGACCACTCATACAATCCTTCAGACAGTTAGGCTGGTCATAAATCTCCTTCAGCATAAAGTGATCAAAACCACCCTTGCTCAGTTTGCTGATATCCAGATCCACAGTCTTGATATCGTAATGACATGCCGAATGCTCCAGGTTGATGATGTTCAACTCCTCGCCCACTCTGATGTCGGCAATCTGACCATCTTCCAGATACACCACCTTATCCGTATGCTCCACGATAGGAGTCGCATCACTGGCGATATAGAAGTTCAGATTATCCTTACCCACGCCAACAACCAACGGACTAGACTGGCGTGCTGCTACCAGATGGCTAGGATTATTCTTCTCGACAACAGCAATGGCATACGCACCGATGGCATCGTTCAATGCCTGGCAAACGGCAGAAACCAAGTCCTTGCCATTCTGCTGATAGTAGAAATCAATCAACTGCACCAGCACCTCGGTATCAGTAGTACTTTTAAACTCATAGCCCTTCTCAATAAGCTGTTCCTTCAAAACCTGATAGTTCTCGATGATGCCATTATGCACCAAAGCCAAGTCACCGCTCATGCTCACATGAGGATGCGCATTGGTAGCAGAAGGCTCACCATGGGTAGCCCAACGGGTATGGGCGATACCTACATGACCACTGCAATCCTTCTCGGCAGCCATCGCCTCCAGGTTGCTCACCTTACCCTTTGTCTTATACACATTCAGCTGGTCCTGACTATTAATCAATGCCACACCAGCGCTGTCATATCCACGATACTCCAGTTTCTTCAACCCCTCAATAAGAACAGGATAAGCATCATTCTGTCCTATATATCCAACTATTCCACACATAGTTTACTTTCTTACTAAATTATTTTTTTATTTGTTTCTTCCAATCCAGGAATCTCATGATGAGCAGAATCTGTTCCTCCCACTTATCACTCAATCTCTTCGCCTCCTCCTTGCTATAAGCAGGATGGCTTTTGATAAATCCGCTGAAAATTTCATCAATACATATATTCCCCTCCGTTTCATAGAGGGAATTCACAAAATCAAACATCCGCGCCTCATCACTGGGATGAAACGACTCGGGATGTTCAGACAGCCAAAGATTGAATTTACTTTTACTCTCGTTATTCATATATTTTTATTAGATATGACATATTTTTCTTTCAACAGGCAGCTTTATTAAAAATGGGTGAGCAGAAGTTGCAAATATATTTATTTTTATTACTTCTATTTAATGATTATAATTTGCCTGAATTGAATTTTAAAGGGCTACTAGGCTCCATCCCCGAAAAGTAGCTTAATTAAAAAGGGGAGAGAGCCGTTCGCCCATATATCTATTATTTCTTATATTTTATCCTCCAGAAGAAGTGCCAAATGCGAAACAATGGCTCACAGAGGGCTTCTGCAGGAAAATACGTCACGAGTCTCATATCCCTATAAACCCTTTGAAGATTATGACCCAGCTTTGATCTTCCGAAACGATTCCTTTCATCATGCTTACCGAAGTTCCCAGCTTCCAGCACTTCATTCAGCACAAACTTACCATACTTCTCATTAGGAGGAACGATAAGGCGAGAGGTAGGCATACCGAACACCTCGTGCATAATATACATGATAGCCCCAGCAAACTTCCACAATCCCAACTCCTTCAATTCCTTCTGCAAGGAAGTTAACATTTCACAGTTAACACTTAACATTAAAACCAAATAGTAGTAATCAAGAAGCTGTCTCAACCCAATCCCCTCGTTCATCAAATGTGTAAAGATATGAGTCAATTGGAAGATGAGGTTGAATTCCACTGCCGGAATCGCGACCTCCTCTTGCTTTACCAATATTACCCGATGCGAGAACTGATCCTCCTTCACCCTATCATAATATTTCTGAAGTTTTCTGTTATGCCAGAAGCACAGCAGGAAGCTAGGCCGATAATGCACTTCCACCTCCACACCCTTATACGATGGGAACTCGATGTGGTGATAGCACGCCTTTTCATGAGGCGAGATAGAGCGGACAAAGGAGATTACCCGTTTATCACCACCTTCCACCCAGATATCAATATCACCAGGCATACGGGAACAAGGATTCGGATACATCATTGCATTCCCCTGCCCTTTCAGGATACAGGTTCTGAATCCCTTTTTCCGGAACCACTCAGAAACATGAATGGCAGCATCATTCAACCGAACATTCGCTTTTTCCAACATCTGGCTTTCCGCCATCCATTGGAGCAGCAACTCCTTTTTCATCCCTACATATTCAACAGGCAACTTCTTGATACCATCAAAGAGAACACCCACCAGGCATTGCTTCTTGGCAATAGCATATAGCTCCTTCCAATCCACCTCCTTCAAGGAATCAGGAATATCCTTAGCAGAGCTTATGCAGAATCGCAAGAAATCAAAGAAAATCTTTTGTTGTTTGCCCATAAGTAAAATACAACAGTTTTACACTTTAACCCATTGTTGAATATTATGATCAAAACGCTTGATGATTTTTGCAGGTATCCCTACTACCATACTATCGTCAGGGATATCCTTTGTAACAACAGCATTTGCACCAATAACCACATGATTGCCAATATGAACTGGTTTAACTATCTTTACCCCTGGAGAAATATAGCAGTCATTGCCAATGATACTTCCTCCCATACCGATATTAACATCAGCATTAATATTGCAATTTGCACCTATGCGACAGGCAGGATTCACTACGATTGTACCATAATGCATGATATATAAACCAGGTCCAAATTGATTCTTGTACAATGTAAAACCAAGTTTATACGACAAATGCTTGTGAATGAAATAATGCCATACTGTCATCAAAATAGTTATAGGGTCTCTAAACTTTCGATTTGCCCAATACTCATAATGTCTCAGATTAAGGGTGAAACAAAGCCGAGGATTTAATAAAATTTTAATCCAATATTTGCCCCCCCACACATGAGATTACGCTTCATATCTTGGCGTATATAAGCGTACATTTCCTTACGGTTTTTTATCATAAATCAATAAAAGTTTTTTAAGATGAAAGGGAATTACTTCCCTCTCATCTTAAAGTATCTATCATATCCTGCAAGCAAAGCCTTGCTAGTATGCTCCCAACTCAATTCGTTGATGACACGATTTCTACCATATTCACCCATTTGCTTACGCTTCTCAGGATTATCAAGCAATTCTAGAATCTTCTTTGCCATATCTTCAGCATCATTTCTCTTAGCATAAAGTGATGCCTCCTGTGCAGAATATCTACCCTCTGTCAAATCAAACTGAACTAAAGGCTTGCCCAATGCCATATACTCCAACACCTTATTCATGGTACTCTTGTCATTCATGGCATTATATTCATCAGAGTTAACACAAACATCAGCAGTATTCAAGTAGTCAAGCAATGTCTGATCAGGAACACGACCGGTAAATTCTACGATGTCGTCCAAGCCCATGTCGTGACTCAATTTCTTCATGTGCTCTACATCAGGGCCACCACCAACGATACCCCAGAAGACATCATTTCTTCCAGGTAATTCCTTAATATATTTAGCAGCCTTTAAAAGATATTCGATACCTTCCTGCTGACCAATTACACCAAGATAGCCAACCATGAACTTCTTCCCGCGCTTGATTTCATTCTTTGGCGCCTGAATCTTCAGACGCTTCAACTTTGGACCACTTCTCAATACAAAGACATCCTCAGGTTTCATTCCGCCACGCTCTATGGCAATCTTCTTATAACTTTCATTAGTTACAAAAGCAAACTTACAGTGCTTATAGGTCTGGCGTTCCAACCACAACTGGCTCTTATAGAACATTCCAGAAGTCTTACCAAACTTAGCCTCATACAACTCAGGACAGATATCATGATGGTCAAAGATATAATCAACACCCTTATTCTTAAAAAGTTTAGCTACCATCCAAATATCGTCAGGTGGATTACAACCATGGATGCAGTCGAAGCCTACTTCCTTATAACATTTCTTTGCCAAACGATACTCATGCCACAAAGCTGCGCCATACTCACGAGCATATCCTAAAGCGCCATTTCCATCCTTTGGCAATTTATGGCGATAAACATGTACACCCTGCAGGAATTCATACTCCTTGTCATAGCCCTTACCTGTAGGACTAATTACAGAAACAGTATAACCGTTTGCTGCTAATGTTGTTGCCTCCTGCCAGACACGAGTGTCAAATGGTACAGGCAAGTTCTCTACGATAATCAATACTTTTCTATCCATATTGTTGTTTTTAATTTATTATCATTTAAAGGATAGCACAATTTGTGCGTTTCCTTCTCCTTTCCATATTCTTCAGAATACCAACATTTCTCTATTATTGGCTCTATATTTGTCTCTATACAAACAGAAATGGCTCCTCGTTGGATGACTGCTTTTTCATTTTCAACTTTCACTTGACAAGCAGGATGCAACACCAAAGTAGCATAACTATCACTTGTTGTCGCCATATCATCCTCAATAACCAATTTGTCTGCCTTATTAAAGCAGAAAGAGCGTCTATGCTTATTACCATTCTGCCAAACGCATTCGGCAAGAAGGGAATCCTGATTTTCCGTCAAATCAGATTTCAGAAGTTTAGTATCAGCCTTCTTTCCCCAAAGGAAAGCTCCCATCATCTGACTTTGTTCCTGGTCCTTAGCCCAAACAGTATTATGATTACAAGAGCGACGATACTCGTCTCGTTTCTGAATATAGCAATGATAGATATATGTTCCTGGATCACCTAAGATGCAATTGCCATCTACATAGAGTTGAAAACTCAATGCATCTGCATGTCCATGGGCAGCAATACTTCTAAAACCTAAGGGCGCATGATCTATACCTATTACAACCTTGCCATTCTTGCTTCTCAGGAAAGTATAACCACCTTCCTCAAAAGTCCTACTTTGTGAAGGCCACCATAAAGGCAATTGCTTCAAGGTTTCGATTTCTGTCTCTGAATAGAGCCAAGATATTGTCTCGGACAAATGTTCAAAGCTTTCATATCTTTTCCCCAATAGCAAAGAACAAAGTTGAAGAACATAACGGTAATGGCAGATTTCTCCACCTTCCAAATCTAATATTTTACCCTCATCGTTATCACCAAATTCGCAAGCCTTAGTCTCATTCACCATAGAACAAGCAACAAACTCACATTGTTTTTCCATCAACCTCTTCCAAGACTCAGGGATCTTCATACCATAACATTTCATCAGGTTCATCACCAAAGCGTATGCCTCCATTCCGAAGGTTTGATAATGCAAGGCCATCTCCATATTTACACCATCCTTATAATTCTGTTTCATCAATTCTTCATCGAGAATGCGGATGGCAAGCTGTGTCCACGCCTCATTGCCAAAAGCAAAACCGGCATAGGCGATGGCTGTAGCTTCAACTAGCAAATGATTATTGGCCGAAGAGTATCTGGAATAATGCTGTGCGATATAAGAAGCCATATTCTTGATGCCATTCTCCATATCCATGAGCAAGGCACCATTAGCAGTATATCCTTTCTTGCGAAGAAAAGCCATAGCTACAGTCCATTGGATACAACGTATGGCAACCTCCATCACACTAGTCCAAGAAATACCATGGAGAAAAGGATTCTTTTTGTTCCAATCCAAGAACAACCCTTCTAGCTCTTTTGCATATTTGTCCTCTCCTGTAGCATAATAAGCCTTAGCTAACAAGGCAAACTGGAAGTGCCTATTCAACTCCCAATTCGTTCTTGCATCACCTATTTCGTCTTTCTGTTTATAGCTTAAAGAATAGCTGAAATCCGTCCCCCATTCTTTATCTGTCTGGAATCCTGCACTCCATCTTTCCTTATATATATGATAATCATACCCACCAAGGATATGAATGTCTGTATTCAGATGGAAAGCAATATTCCTGAAATTCAGACCAACATGATCGGGATCAAATTTCAGAGATTGTAGCCGACTATCGAAAAGGTAAGCCGTTACGGCTACATCACGCTTACCAAAAAGCTTCTTTTCCTGCCCTTGCAGATGTTTTTGTTGAAGTCTCCAACCGACTTCCGGCAAATTCATTGCCCGAAGTCGATTGAAGTACCATTGTAATTTACTCATCAATGATTGTTAATCATTAATTACTAATTCATTTTCACTAATTAGAACTCTGTCTGTTTGAAGTTCATCTTGTGCTCTTCATTCTGAGCTTCATGATTCTGGTTGATGTCACCCCAGGAGATACCCTCATACTTGCCATCATAGTTCACTTCTTTCCACTGGCGAACCAAGTCAATGACAATCTTGTTAGGATAATTCTTCAAAACATCCACGAATTCCTTTTCCTTATTAGTTACCACAAGCACGTCGCTGTTCTTGCATACATCATCCAAGTCGGCAGTAACGAAATGCTGCAAGTGTGGAATCTTAGCCATGATAAAGTCCTTGTTGGTACCAGTCAACTCTGAAATCTTCACGTTGCGGTCGTAAATTTTGATTTCAAAGCCCTTACCCAACAAGCTCTCAACAACATCAACAATAGGAGAACAACGCAAGTCATCGGTACCTGCCTTGAAACTCAAACCCAAGATACCTACCTTACGCTGTCCCTGTGCCATAATCAACTGAACGGCACGCTTCTTCTGATTCTCATTACTCTGGAAGATACTCTCAATAACAGGAACATCCACATAGTTGTCATGTGCCAAGGTCTTCAAAGCCTTCATATCCTTTGGCAGACAAGAGCCACCATAAGCGAAACCTGGCTTGAAATAGTAAGGAGAAATATTCAACTGCTTATCCTTGCAGAAGATTTCCATAACTTTATGAGAATCAACACCTACAGACTTGCAGATATTACCAACCTCATTACCAAAGACAATCTTCAATGCATGATAGGTATTATTTACATACTTCATCATTTCAGCCACCTTGATATCTGTGCAAATAAACTCTGCATTGATATGCTCATACATCTCACGGAATACCTTTTCTGCATACTCAGAATCAGTACCAATCAATGTCAATGGTGGATTGAAGTAATCCTCAACAGATGTTCCTTCACGAAGGAACTCCGGGTTGCTGACAACATTGAAATCTACGCCACGCTTCAAGCCACTTTCCTGCTCAATAATCTCACCTACCTTCTTATTTGTACCAGGAAGAACAGTTGAACGGATTGCAACAAGATGCATATTTGCAGGCTTCTTATCACCAGCAAATTTCTCTTTCAATGCACGACCGATACGTCCTGCCACAGTATAGATATAATTTAGGTTCAAATGACCTTCTGGGCTAGATGGAGTACCGACAACAATGAAAGATACTTCGGTTTCCATAATTGCTTCTGCAGCAACCGTAGTTGCAGACATCAGCCCCTTCTTGTGAGCTTCTTCACACAGTTCCGCAATACCTTCCTCAATGATAGTAGGCTTGCCCTCATTCATCAGGCGCACCTTGTTCTCATTTACATCAACACCGATCACCTTGTGACCCAACTTTGCCAAACATGCCGCACCTACGCAACCTACGTAGCCGAGGCCAAAAATACTAATGTTCATAATTCTAAAAAAATTATTTTATGAATTTATTTTCTTTAATTATACTTTTTAATAAAGCGGGCTGGTACGCCAGCCCAGATTTCATTTGAAGGAATATCCTTAGTTACTATACTTCCAGCTCCTACAATGACATTATCTCCTATTGTTACAGACTTTGTTATAACTGTATTTGCACCTAAAAAAACATTATTACCTATCTTTATTTTACCATATTCATAATCATGATAACTTCCTCTAGGTACGACATAATGGGTAAGTAAAATGCAGCGCATTGTTATAGCACAATAATCACCAATTTCTATGTACTCGGGATGCTCACTATCAAAAATTACTTGCTGTCCTATAAAAGACTTACCGCATTTCACGCCCCCCCCATCTGACCAATTTAAGCCGTAAAGAATTAGGAAGGTAATTAGACATTGACATTCTCAAAGCCAGAGCTCTTATTAATCTTTTAAACCTCATTTTAAATATTACAATAGTGAATTATAAAGTGTTTCTAATTGTTTTTCAACATATTCAGGTAAATGCTCGCCAACTCTAGACAAGGAGACACTCCCCATTCGATTACGTAAGTCTGAATCATTTAATAAAGATATAATAGCCTTATATATATCTTCCTTATTACCTGGTTCGACCAAATAACCATTTTCTCCATTAGAAACTATCTCAGGAATACCACCTACTGGTGTCGAAATAATTGGCATCCCATAACTCATTGCTTCAAGAATGGATATAGGCAATCCTTCTTTATAAGATGGTAAAATATAAGCATCCGACTTATTCAGGAGTTCAATCTTCTTATCACCAGAAACCCAACCTTCAAATATTACAATATCTGCAATACCATATTCCTTAATAAGTTGTTTTACATGTTCAATTTCACCATTACCACCTATATATAATTTTAATTTTCCTTGAAATTCGACCTTATGGTCCCTAATACATTCCAATAAATCATAAATACCCTTATTCTTTCCTAACAAGCCTAGAAACAAAAGTGTAAAATAACCTGTTTGTTGTTTATGAACTCTAGGAGCAGATATTACATTCTTTATAATTTCGACTCTTTTAGTAGGAAACTCATTCTTGAAATATTCCTTCCAATACTCGGACAAAGCTATAATAACATCACTTTTATTAACTACTTTCCTTACTGCATATCTATGCTGTTGATAAAAAACAGCAAATCTACCTGCATGCATATGCCAAACTACCTTTTTATGAAAGAATTTA
>ENA-USZK01000743-USZK01000743.1-human-gut-metagenome-genome-assembly--contig:-NODE-743-length-15793-cov-5.645966_pt1 | contig 15793 bp, 13 predicted proteins | sample MGYA00250043_ERZ773534 | MGnify/ENA primary metagenome ERZ773534 (study PRJEB29103, sample SAMN06112056) | human gut metagenome | biome: human gut; feature: ankylosing spondylitis patient; material... | reverse complement strand
CCTGCTCTGCTGCCGTCATGATCTATGCAGGAGATAAGATGCCTACAGGGTTACTCCTGATCGTAATGTTTGTGGCAAGTGCACTTGGCGGAATGATCTGGGGAATGATCCCGGCTGTATTTAAAGCAAACTGGAATACAAATGAGACACTGTTTACTCTGATGTTGAATTATGTTGCCATGCAGGTAGTAACTTATTGTATTGTATTCTGGGAAAATCCGAAAGGTTCCAATACAGTCGGAATCATCAATCAGGCTACAAAAGGCGGATGGCTTCCGGAACTGTTCGGACAGAAATATGGCTGGAATGTAGTCATTGTCCTGATTCTGACAGTGGGAATGTTCATTTATCTGAAATACTGCAAGCAGGGCTATGAGATCGCAGTAGTAGGTGAGAGCGAGAATACTGCCAGATATGCCGGTATCCAGGTGAAAAAGGTTATTATCCGTACAATGGCAATCTCCGGTGCAATCTGTGGTATCGCAGGTTTTGTTATTGTCAGCGGAGCCAGCCATACGATTTCCACTGCAACAGCAGGCGGTCGTGGATTTACTGCGATCATTGTCGAATGGCTTTCCAAGTTTAATACATTGATTATGGTTGTAGTTTCCTTTGGCATCGTATTTATGAACCAGGGTGACGTACAGATCGCAACACAGTATGGACTGAATGAGAATGCTTCCAATGTTCTTCTGGGAATCATTCTGTTTTTCCTGATCGGTGCAGAATTCTTTATCAACTACAGAGTAAAGCGTGCAAAGAAATAGGAGGTAGCGGCAATGAGTGTACTGATAGTTTTTATTCAAAAAGCAATTGTCCAGGGCATCTGTATTCTGTATGGTGCGCTTGGCGAAATTATGACAGAGAAATCCGGTAATCTGAATCTGGGAATTCCGGGCGTTATGGTCCCGCACGATCTCCCATGTGGTGCGGCGGCAAAGTGCCTGCAGCTTCATTTCCCCGCCCCCTTTACAATGGCGATGAACGCCTCCTCGAATTTTTCGCAGCCGGTTTGGGCCTTCAGCTCCTCCGGAGTGCCCAGGGCCAGAAGACGGCCGTCCTTCATGACCCCCACCCGGTCGGACAGGGCCTCGGCCTCCTCCATATAGTGGGTGGTGAGGATCACGGTGATCCGCCCCTTCAGCGCCCGGATCACGTCCCACAGCTCCGCCCGGGCCAGCACGTCCAGCCCCAGGGTGGGCTCATCCAGAAACAGAATTTCAGGCCGGGCAACCAGGGCCATGGCGATGCTCAGGCGGCGCTGCCAGCCGCCGGACAGCTTCCCGGCCCGGCGGGCCAGCACCGGCTCCAGACCCAGAGTCCGGGCCAGCTCCTCCACCCGGGCCAGGGACTCCTGCCGGGGCAGACCGTGAACGCCGCACATCAGCAGGAGATTCTCCCGGGCGGTGAGGTTGGGGGCCACGGCGGTCTCCTGAGGGGACACGCCGATGCAGTTCTTGACGGCGGCGGTATCGGTGACCACGCTGCGGCCCAGCAGGCGGGCGTCACCGCCGTCGGGCCGGGTCAGGCAGGACAGCATTTTGATGGTGGTGGTCTTTCCGGCGCCGTTGACCCCCAGCAGGGCGAACAGCTCCCCCTGCCGGACCGTCAGGTCCAGGCCGTCCACGGCAGTGATGGGCCCGTAGCGCTTGGTCAGGCCCTGTATTTCGATGGCGTTCATTTCTGCGCCTCCTTTTCCTTGAATCGGGCCAACACGCCCATGTATACGTCGGTCAGCGACGCGCTGATCAGCTCCGTGTCCCAGTCCAGAAAGGACGTGGCCGCCATGGAGGCGATGCCATGGACATAGATCCACATCTCCAGGTGGAACAGCCGGGCGCTCTCCCGGCTGAGACCGGCGGCCCGCTGGATCAGGTCCAGCAGCGGCTCGGCGTCGTCCCCCAGCTGCCGGGTGACCTCCTCCTGGCTGCGGTTCCGCATGAACAGCAGGCGGAACAGATGCTTTTCCCGGCGGGCAAAGTCGATATAGGCCATGCCGGAGGCCTTGTAGGGGGGATACTCCCCGCTTTCCATGGCCCGGGCGATGGCCTCGCCATAGAATTGGTACCCGGCCTTCAGCACCTCCTGCTGCACCTCGTCCATGCTCCGGAACAGGCCGAAAATGGGCTTGGCGGAGCAGTCCAGCCGTGCGGCCAGACTCCGGGCCGTCAGGGCCTCGGGGCCGGACTCCCGGGTAATGTCCAGGGCGGCCCGGATGATCTCCTCCCGGGTGAATCGGACTTTCGGCGGCATAAGCGTATCCCCTCCCCTTCCCGTTAAATAACTAACGTTGCGCAACAGATGTTTCTTATTATAGTGCAAAATAGCCCATTGTCAAGAAAAAGTTTCAGAGGCGGGGCCTTGCAGGCCCCGCCTCTGATGAAAGTGCAGATTTTATCCCCCGGCCGGGGGCCAAGGGTCAGCAGCCGCAGCCGCAGCCGTTGTTGTTGTTATTATTGCCGCAGCCGCAGCCCCAGCTGCCGCAGTTGCCGCACAGCAGGAACAGGATGATGATGGCGATGATGATCCACCAGCAGCAAGAAGAACCCTGATTGCACATAAATGATAGCCTCCTATGAAGAATGTGGACCCGTGGTGGGGTCTCATTCCCATAGTATGCCGGGGCCGGGGAAAGGTGCGGTCAGCCGCGGGAAATGCGGTAGCTCAGGGTCAGCAGGGTGTCCACAAAGTGGACGTCCTCAAAGAACACGCCGGGAACCTCCGTGGACAGCTCCACGTTGGTGAAGTTCCAGAAGCCCCGGATGCCCAGGTCGATAAGCTGGTCCGCCAGGGGCTGGGCCACGTTCTGGGGCACCGTCAGCACCGCCACGTTGGGCCGGTAGCGGGCCACATACTCCGCCAGCTGGTCCATGGGGCGGATGGTGACGCCCCGGATCTGGGTGTCGATCAGCGCGGGGGACACGTCGAAGGCGGAGTCCACCTGGAAGCCCACCTTTTCGAAATCGAAGTTCTGCAGCAGCGCATGACCCAGATGGCCCACGCCGATGATGATAAGCCGGTGGCCGTTGTCGATGCCCAGAATGTGGCCGATCTCGGCCCGCAGCTCCGCCACGTTGTAGCCATACCCCTGTTGGCCGAACTCGCCGAAGCAGCTGAGATCCTGGCGGATCTGGGAGGCGGTGATGTCCATCTTGTCCCCCAGGGAGCTGGACGAGATGCGCACCACGCCCTTGTTGTACAGGTCATCCAGATACCGGTAATACCGGGGCAGCCGGTGGATGACTGCGTCAGAAATTTTTTGCTTTTTCATAGAATCTTCCTCTTCTTACCAGAACAACCGGCGGTTTATCCCCTCCGCCGGGTCCTCTCCACATAGCCTATGGGTATTGTACAACAAACGCCTATACTTGTCAACTTTTTTAACAATCTTTTTTTAAAATTTTCCTTTACAATTCGGGAAAAACCTGTTATAATCCTTTGAGTCGAAAGTGAGTATGCGCCCGTAGCTCAGCTGGATAGAGCGTTAGACTCCGACATTTCAGGCGTCTCCAGTTGAGATATGGCGCAAAGCCTTGCCGCACCTGCGTTTGCGGGAACAGCAGAGAAAAAGTGCGTGGCCGTTGACTACTATTTGACGACTATTGCAGAAACCCACAACCCAATATGCGCCCGTAGCTCAGTTGGATAGAGTGACAGACTCCGACTCTGTAGGCCGCTGGTTCGAATCCAGTCGGGCGTACCAAATCCCTAAAAGCTGTATAGCTTTTGGGGATTTTTATTAGCAACAGATGGAGGCGGTACCTGACTTGCGCGTTTAAGTGATTGAATAGCGGTATTATGCGCTTTGCCTGTTCATCAAGAGAAACGAATAATGGTTGCTGATAGATTAAAATAATGGTATACTTTAACAATCATGTAGTATAGCTAAGCGCTTACGAATCATTCAATGAAGAATTGTGGTGATCAGCTATGTTTGATTTTGGAAACGCAAATGACGGGCAGCGAAAAGCAATAGCGGCTGCAGACGGTCCTGTCCTCATAACGGCAGGTCCCGGAACCGGCAAAACATATACGCTCGTGCAGCGTGCAATCTACCTCATAGAGGAATGCAATGTAAGGCCGGAGAGCATCTTCATTGCCACATTTACGGAAAAGGCTGCGAAGGAACTGGTAACACGTATTACAAACGAGCTTGCAAATCGAAACATCACGGCAAACATCAACGAAATGTATATCGGTACGTTCCACTCGCTCTGCCTTCGTATGCTGAAAGAGCATTTGGAATATACACGGCTTCGCCGAAACTACCGCTTGATGGATTCGTTTGACCAGCAGTATATGGTATTTCAGAATATCCATCGTTTCAGAAGTATTCCGGAGATTGAAATCGTCCTTCCGAACGGTGGCGCATGGAAGCAAGCCGAAACGATCTGTAACTTTGTAAACAACCTTTCCGAAGAATTGGTTTCGCCGGAGGAGCTGATGTCTGACCATGACCCATCGATTGCATCACTCGGTCGGATGCTTCAGGAATATCGCACAATTCTTACGGAAGCGAATCTGATGGATTTCTCCTCCATCCAGATAGAGGCATATCGGCTTCTCTGCGATAACGAGGGCATTCTGAATGAGCTTCGCTCTGCGATCACGCATATCATGGTCGATGAATACCAGGACACGAACTATATTCAGGAGCAACTCGTGTTTCTCCTCGCCGGGGAAAGAAAGAATATCTGCGTGGTCGGAGACGATGACCAGGGCCTGTACCGTTTCCGCGGTGCAACCATCCGAAACATCCTGGAATTTCCGCAGAAGTTTGCCAATGGCGAATGCCGTATTATCCCGCTGGTCATCAACTATCGTTCCAACAGCGACATCGTTGATTTTTATAACCGATGGATGGATACCACGGATGGTGCAAAGTTCAAGTTTCGCTGGGAAAATTTCAGATATGAAAAACGCATTGAACCTCATGAAAAATCCGCACTTCACAGCCCTGCGGTCGTGAAATTAGCCGGTGTAAATGACGAGGATGAATGGCATGAGAAGATCCTGCAGTTTATCAACAACCTGAAAACATCCGGCAAGCTGATGGACTATAATCAGATAGCGTTTCTCTTCAACTCAGTCAAACATCCGAGGGTGACTGCTCTTGCTCGTTTTCTTGAGGAGAACCATATCAATGTTTACTCACCGCGTTCGGATATGTTTTTCCAGCGTGACGAAATACGACTGGCGCTCGGCTGCCTTATGCTGATGTTCCCGTTTTATGTGCAGGGGTTGGAAAACGGGGAGTATACCTTTTTACAGCCTGAGCACCTGACTTATTATCGGAACTGTATCATGCTGGCGAATGAGTATCTGATGCAGCCGGAGCACACCGACCTGCTGAAATGGATACGCCGCCGAGGAAAAGACCATGTAAGCCTGACCGACGCAACGGACTACGCCTACTGTGGGCTCATGTATCAGATGTTTGAGTTTCAGCCTTTTGCCGGTATTCTGGATACAGATATGGATGTCGGCGTTGTCGATATCCGACCAGCTCGAAATCTGGCAAAGCTGACGCAGATCATCGGAAAATTTGAATACCTCCACCGGGTGGATGTCTTATCGGCCGACAAGTATCGCGGGAAACGCGGCATTGATGCCAATACGGAACTGCTCTTTAATCTGTATCTCCGCCTGCTCTATGACGGCGGTATCACGGAGTATGAGGATGATTCCGAGTATGCGCCGAGCGGCTGCGTCTCATTCCTTACGATCCACCAGTCCAAAGGGATGGAGTTCCCGATTGTTTTTGTGGATTCTCTGACAAATGTGCCGAGAAAAACCACAAACGACCTTATGATGACGATAGAGGATCGCTACTTCAAGCGCCCGGCATTTGAACCGTATGAGGTCACAAAATTCTTTGATTTCTGGCGTCTGTACTACACGGCTTTCTCCCGTGCGCAGGATCTGTTGATACTGACCTGCAATGAGGACAAGCGGACACCCAGCGCTTACTTCAAAGAGGTTTATGACGAGCTTCAGTCCGTGGACAGCGAAGCATTTGATATCCGGGAGTTCAACTTCAAGTCCGTGAAGGCCGTGAACGTCAAGAGCACCTACTCGTTCACATCGCACATCACAGTGTATGAGACCTGCGCCCTGCAGTACAAGTTCTACCGCGAACTGGAGTTCATGCCCGTCCGTGCCAACGCTATGCTCTTCGGTACGCTTGTCCATGAGACGATAGAGGATGTTCACCGTGCTGCACTCAGGCACGAGGAGCAGACGATCACCGAGGAAAACGTGAACCGTTGGTTTGCCTCCAACTATGTGTCATTGACGAAAACCGAGCACACCTACCTCGCCGGTCCTCAGCGCGAGGCGGCATTGAAGCAAGTGCTCCGCTATGTAGAGCGGCAGCACGGCGACTGGTCTGCCATCCAGCAAGCAGAGGTGGATGTTTCTCTGGTGAAGCCGGATTATATCATTGAAGGCAAGGTCGACCTGATCCGGGGTGAGGGCGACACGGTCGAGATTGTGGATTTCAAAGCCGAACGGAAACCGGATATGGAGAAAATGCGGGATCGGCTTGAGCGGTACCGTCGGCAGCTTCATATCTATGCCCATCTCGTGGAGGAGCGTACCGGGCGGAAGGTCAGTAAGATGCACCTCTACTATACCGGAGAGGACGGCGGCGTACCGACGATCACATATCCGTATACAAAGTCTGCCGTGGAAGGAACGCTGGCGTCATTCGATGATACGGTACATAAGATCATGAAGAAGGATTTCCGGCACTGTGCCGATGACCCGAAGGTCTGCGCTGGCTGTGACTTCCGTTTCTATTGCAGAAACAAATAACCGATGGAGGGTTTGATAACAATGGATGAGCAGCTTACTTTTGAATTTGAACAGAGACCGACGATAAAGGGGTTCCCAGAGCTCCGCTGGACGGGCAAGCGCCCTTATCGCTCCACGCAGTACTACCCCGCACAGCTGCGGGAGTCCTACGGCGAGGAGCAGAACGGCTGGATCAACAAGATTTTCTGGGGTGACAATCTTCAGGTTATGAGCCATCTGTTAAAGGAGTATCGTGGGAAGATTGATCTCATCTACATTGACCCTCCGTTTGATAGCAAAGCAGATTATAAAAAGACAATTGAAGTGCGTGGCGTCGGGAAGGCAGCAAGTGACAGCACTTCATTTGAAGAAAAACAGTATGGGGATATCTGGACAAACGATGAATATCTTCAATTCATGTACGAGCGTCTTCTCCTTATGAGGGAATTACTTTCTGATAAAGGCTCTATCTTTATGCACTGTGATTGGCACAAGAATCATCATCTTCGTTGCCTGATGGACGAAGTCTTTGGTCCCTCCAACTTTGTAAACGAGATTGCGTGGTGCTATTATGGTCCCGGTTCACCGGGAATGCGCCAATTCAACAGGAAGCATGATAATATTTTGTGGTACAGTAAAACTCACAATGTTTGGAAATTCAACGCCGATGCTGTGCGTGTTCCCCACGATGAAAAAACGACGGGCAACTTTAAGCAGGGACTTCGTGGTTCAGGATTTATTGCAGGCGATTATAATTTGGCTGATGGCAAGATTCCAGAGGATTGGTGGGAAATGGCTATTGCTGGGCGTTATCCGAATGATGGCGTTAAGCGTGTCGGCTACCCTACGGAAAAGCCTTTCAAACTTCTTGAAAGAATTATTAGTGCTGCAACGGACGAAGGTGATATTGTTGCCGACTTTTTCATGGGCAGTGGCGTTACGCAAATGTGTGCTATGAGAATGGGACGGCGCTTTATCGGTGCAGACATCAACCTCGGTGCAATCCAGACGACTACCAAGCGTCTGCTCTCTGTGGCAAAAGAGCTGGAAGACAGCCAGACCAGTATGGAATCGGCTGCTGACACGAAATACACCGGTTTCGAGGTCTACAATGTCAACAACTATGACTTCTTCCGCAACCCCGTGGAAGCTCGTGACCTGCTGATCGCAGCGCTGGAGATCCAGCCGTTCCCGCAGAGCGATGTCTGGGACGGTGAGCTGGACGGCAGGATGGTGAAGATCATGCCCGTCAACCGCATTGCCACCAAGGCAGACTTGAAGGAGCTTCTTGCGAACCTTCCGTATAAAACCTATGAGAAACGCAAGGAAGAAAATCCGAATCAGCCCGTGGAGCGCATCACCATCGTCTGCATGGGACACGAGCCTGACCTGAAAGGCGCAATGGAGCAGGAACTGACCGATTATAAGGTGGACATCCAGATCATGGACATCCTCCGCGATAAAGCCGACCTTCAGCTGAAGCGTGATTCCGAGGCAGAGATCGTCCGGGAAGGCGGCAAGCTGGTCATCCGCGCGTTCTATCCGATGAACCTGATGCAGAAGCTCTCCCTACAGAAAGAGTACGTGGAGGACTGGCGGCAGCTGGTTGATTCCGTTATGATCGACTGGAACTACGACGGCGTGGTCATGCAGCCTGCCGTGACTGATGTTCCCGGCAAGAGTGAACTGGTAAAGGGTATCTACGATATTCCGGAAGGTTCCGGCACCATCAAAGTCAAGATCACCGACCTGCTCTCCGAGTCGCTGGAAGTGGAGGTGCGTTAAATGCCTGCAGGATTTGATCCGAATTTTTCCTTCAACGAGCAGCTGTGGTATTACTACTCTACGAACCGAGGAAAGATTCGCTCCCGTTATAATGACCTCACGAGAAAATTCCTCGCCTACAACGACGGCGAGGAGAATCCCCACGCCTTCCTGCGGAAGCCGCAGTTCGAGGCGTTGGAGATGTATGTTTTTGTGAAGGAATTCATGAATAACAAGCAGGTCTATGAGATGTTCGACGACTGGCGTCACAGAAGAGACCGCTTCTCCGACGCATCCTATTATTCCATCGGTAAGGGCGGTCAGATTCGACTCTTTGACGCCCCGACCGAAAAGCAGACCGACACGCTCTTCAAGCAGATGAAGAAGTACCGGGAGAGTTATCCGAACTATATCTACGCACTTACGATGGGACTTGGCAAAACCATCCTCATGGCCACCTGCATCTTCTATGAATTCCTGCTTGCGAAAAAGTATCCGAGGGACAAGCGTTTCTGCCATAATGCGCTGGTCTTTGCACCGGATAAGACCGTTCTCCAGTCGCTCCGTGAGATCATGACCTTTGATAAAACGAAGGTCGTACCGCCGGAATATGCCCGTGTGCTCGATTCCAACATCAAATTTCACTTTCTTGACGAGGCCGGAACGATTCTGCACACTATCGATGACTCGGATTTCAATATTATCATTTCCAATACGCAGAAGATCATCGTGAAGAAAAAGCGCAAGGAATCCACTCCTACGGAGGCACTCTTTGCCGGTACCGGATCACTGCTTTCTGCCGTATATGGTGCGGACAGCGATGACGATGACGCGTGGGATGACACCACGCTAATGGACAACCAGCGTTTCAAGAAGCTCTGCCGTCTGCCGCAGCTCGGCGTCTATGTCGATGAGGCACACCACCTTTTCGGTGCAGATCTGGAAAAGCAGATCAGGTCGAGTGGTGCCAATAAGACCAGCCTGCGCGACACCATCAATCTGCTTGCGGAAAACACCTCCATCGTGGCCTGCTATAACTATACCGGTACACCGTATGTCAAGAACCAGCTTCTGCCGGAGGTCGTCTACGCATACGGTCTGCGTGAATCCATCTGGAACGGCTTCCTGAAAGACGCTGATCCCATCGGCTTTGAAAATGTCAAGAACGAGGAGTTCCTGACCGCAGTAGTGAGAACCTTCTGGGAACGCTACGGCGGGAAGACCTACGAAGGACTGAATCCGAAACTCGCAATCTATGCTTCCGGCGTAGAAGAGGCGGCAACGGAAGTCAAGCCGGTTCTGGAGAAGATCCTGGCAGACCTCGGCATTCCTGCCTCAAAGATTTTGCTGAATGTCGGCGACGCGAAGTATACGAAAAACGATGACATCAGAGATTTCAACAATCTTGATGTTCCCGGTTCGGAAGGAAACGAAAAGCAGTTTATTATCCTGGTCGAGAAAGGCAAGGAAGGTTGGAACTGCCGTTCTCTCTTTGGCGTGGCTCTTTTCCGTAGTCCAAAGTCGAAAATATTTGTTCTCCAGGCTACGATGCGCTGTCTCCGTGCAATCACAGACGAGCGCTTGACTGCCGCTGTATTTCTCTCCAAGGAAAACTACGACACTCTGGATGATGAGCTCCACAAGAACTTTAATATGGAGATCAAAGACATCAAGAATCCATCCAAGGATGACCGACACAAATACCAGGTACGGGTGCTTCCTCCTCCGAGAACAATCACGCTCAAGCGGGTATGGCACGAGTATACGCTCCACGAAAAGGAATACTCCGAGCCGGTAGATTTCAAGCTGGCAGATGCGGACTTCTCCAAGTATGCCAGCATCATGTACGAGAGAGACAGCCTCGCCCTTGACACCTCTGTTAAAGAGAAGAATATCGACCATTTCAAGGAGAATATGCGTTATAGCGAATTTTCTCTCGCCGGAGAAGTGGCCCGTTATCTTAATATTTCCTGCATCCTCGCCGCCAGAATTCTTCGAGAATCCGTTGACGGGATCGATACGGTTCTCGAGGCGGTCAACCGCTATAACGCTGTTTTGGATGACTATATTATCCCTGCCGTATTTCATGCGCTGTTTGATGTCACTTCGGAATTGAAAACTGAGGACAAAGAACTGGTGCTGCTGCACGAGCCGAAGGATGCCGGATACTATGAGTTCTCCGCAAAGGATGACCTCGTGCTTACAAATCGTTATCCCGGTTTTAAACCTGAAGAAATCGCAAAGAGCTTCCACGCCGACACCTATTGTTTTGACTCAAAGCCGGAGAAGGAATGCTTCATGCAGTATATTACAAGCGGCAAAGTTGCGGAGGTGTACTTCACAGGTATGTTCACCTCCAATCAGGGCGATCTCTCTGTCCATTACTATGACCCGGAATCCGGCAGAATCCGCCAGTATTATCCTGACTTCCTTGCGAAGATGACAGACGGCTCCTATCAGCTTATCGAGGTCAAAGGTGACAACAAGATTGATGATACTGTGGTTAAGGCAAAGCAGACAGCTGCTGAAGAGATGGCTGTGGCAAGTGGTATAAAGTATCTCATGTATGCTGGAAGTCAAATCATGAGTTCTCACATTTTGGACGATTCGGAATCCGTTTATCCCCGTACTATAAGTTGCCAGCAATCATGAAGTGCCACGCAAAGATGTCAAATTATTATATCTCAAGCCCTTTTTGTAGTTTTGCACTTGCGGTTTGCTTATTCTTATCGAAGGCGTGGGTGTAGATGTCCAGCGTGGTGGAGGGCTGGCTATGGCCGAGGATGCCCGCCACCGTGGCCACATCCGTGCCGCCCGCGATCATCAGACTGGCGGCGGTGTGCCGGAGAGAATGGACGTTCAGCTCTTGCGGCAGGCCGTTCTTCTTGAGGATCAGCTTGAAGCGGTAGGTGAAGGTGGTGGGCGTCATGGGGAGCTGCGCTCCTTGACGGCGGAACAGGAAGTCATCGGCGGTCAGCTGCCGCTGGTCATAGGTTTCGGTGATATACCGACATTCTTTTTGATACTCCCGCAGGAGACTTTCCATCTCGGCGGAGAAGTACACATAGCGGTCACCCGCGCGGGTCTTGGGCTCTTTGACGAAGATCTCCTCGTCCGTCACCTTGACCGCGTTGCGGCAGATGTGGATGGAACGCTGCTCCCAATCAATGTCGCACCACTTTAGACCGCAGCACTCGCCCCGCCGCATCCCCGTGGCGATGATGAGCTTGAAGTAGGTTTCGTACTTGATGCTCTCGCCCTCCAGTGCGGCGATGATCTTCTGCACCGTTTCCTCGTCCGCGATCTTCTTTTCACATTTGCGCCCAGCATAACGGTAGGTGCGCCACGCCGGATTATGCGAAAGAAAGCCACCCTCCACGGCATCAGAGAGGATGCTGCACAGCGTAGCGTGCACGCCCTCAATGGTGTACTCGGAGAGTGGCTTTTTCGTGTCGGGACGGATGACTTTTCGCAGTTCTGCGTAGAAATTCCGGAAGTGTTCCGGCCGTAGATCGGTGAGCTTGTAGTGGCCCAACGCCGGGAGGATGCGCTCGATGTCCTGTCGGTCGCGGCGGATGGTGGACTTTGCCAACTTGCCGGGGGCGATGTCCGTCAGCCACAGGTCGATGTATTTTGCCAGCGTGAGCTGCTGGACGGGCTGCGGCGTGTGGCGGCAGTCACGCTCAAAGAGGACAGCCTGTTCGTTGAGCCACTTTTCGACCTGCCTGGGCGTCAGCTCTGCGGGAGGGTGGACGGTTTTCTGTCGGGGGTTGATGCGCTTGCCGTTGTAGTCATAGCCCATGGAGACCACGATGAGATAGCTGCTGCCGCGCTTGCGGATGCTTGCCATAAAAATGACCTCTCTTTCATTTGACCTCGGTACAGTTGAGGCTTATTTTGCAAGCACAACATACCGCAAGCGCGGCGGTAAAGCTATCACAATTTTCTTGGGAAAATGAATTTCTACGAAAGCAACAATCATGTGCTGTGCTGCTTCGGAGAACAGGCGGCGGCGAGATTGAAAATCTGCTCGCCGTCCGGGCGGAGCATGGTGAGCATGGAGTCTGCCGCCTGCTCCTTCTGCGCCTGCTGGGGGTGGCAGTAGGTACGCTCCAGAAAGCCGGTATCCGCATGACCCACGAGGTCTGCCACCGTCTGTTTGTCCACGCCGCAGTGCAGAAGCGAGGTCACGAAGTAGTGCCGCAGGGTGTGCAGGTGGTACTCCCGCGGAAAGCCGATGGCGTCATAGATCTTCCGCAGCCGCTTGGTGAAGGTGTCCGGGTGGATGAGCTGCCCCTGCTCGTCGGTGAAGAGGTAGGGGCTGAGCCTGCGGCGCTGCTTGTCCGCCTCCATCTGCTTGCGGTGCTTGTAGGCGAGGAGGATGCCCCGCAGGTCGGAGGAGAGATAGACTTCGCGGCTCTTGCCGTTTTTGGTGCTGCCTTCCACAATGCCCTTGCCTGGGACACTGCTGCGGGAGCGGCTGACGGTGAGCAGCAGACCGTTTTGCGTGCCGGTGAAGTCCGACCATTGCAGAGCGCTCAGCTCGCCCCGGCGGCAGCCGGTGTACATGGAGAGCAGATAAAACAGACGGTAGTGCCGCGGCTCCTTTGCCAGCGCGTCCAGCAGCTTTTCCACCTCGCCTCGCGTGGGAATGCGCTGCACCGTGCGCTGCGGTGTGGGCAGGTCTAACATCCGCGCGGGATTCTTCTCAACGATCTCATTGCGCTTGGCGTCGCTGAGTACGGCGGAGACCACGGAGAAGTACCGCTGCGCGGTGGATTCGTTGATGAGCTTTCCGTGGTGCTTGCGCTTACGCAGCGCAGAGAGCATATTTTCCAGCGCCATTGGTCGGAGCTTGTTGAGGCGGATGCCGCCGATCATGGGATACACCACCTCCAGCATCCGCCGGTATGCAGCGATGGTGCTGGGGGCATATTTCGTCTGCCGCTTCAGCCAGCGGGAGGCGAATTCCTCAAAGGTCATCTCGCCGTCCTCAGCGTAGCCGGCCTTGAAGCTGCGCTCCAGCTCCTCGGCGGCGTGGGCGACATACTGCCCGATGCCGCGCTTGGGGACACCGGGTGGGACTTGGATAGTCTTTGCCTTGCTGATTTTTTTGCCGTTGGGCCGGTAGCCGTTGCTGACGGTGATCTTATACCGTCGCTCGTCTATTTTTTTGATGCTTGCCATTTTTAGAATCCTCCCATCGTTTGCTCATGCTGTTGCTTTTTCTGTTCTTCCCGCACAGCCTGTTCATCCAATTTTTCTTTCACCGCCAGAGCCGCGCCTGCGGCGAAGCCGACCACTGCGCCGAAGTTTTCGGCGGCGATCTTCGCCTCCATGCGCCGCCGCTTTTCCTCGGCGTCCTCATCCTCATCCAGCAGTGTCCCTGCGGCAGCCAGCCCAGCCGCGGCGGGGATCAGAGGAACAGGCCGCGGATCGCCGCCACGCCATACCACCCGGCCATCGCCGCCGCGCCGATCACCAAAAGCAGCGCGATCCACTTGAGGGCCACCAGCAGGCTGAAATCCGGCAGCCACCGAATCCATTTGCAGGAATACTTTTCGCTCAGGTTCCCAACCCGTTCCAGCAGCCTGTTCATCTCGGTCAGCGATCTCTGCATCTCCGTGAGCGACTTCTGCACCGGTGTCAGGTCGACGCGCGTTTTCAGCTCCGGCAGGGTCTTCCGAATTTCCTCCAGTTCCCAGTTTATTCCGTCCGCCTGCTCCGCCAGCTTGCTCATCGCCTGCGGCAGATCGCACTGGATCACAATAGGCTGGATCGGCTGCGGCGCAGCTGGCGGTGCGCTGTTCGGCTGATTCATCCGCTTCAATTCCTCCATCGGTTTCCGCTGCTCGACGGAATGTTCTCTTAATGAGCTCTGCGCGTATTCTGAATTCACGTTCCATGGCCTCCTTGCAATACTTTTCTTCGTGTAATTTGTTGTCACGGCATTTCATGCCCTCCGGCGTGGTGTAGGTGATGTACTTGCGCCCACTTTCCCAGCGGACAGCGTAGCCCTCGGACGCCATCAGGGAAACGAAGGCGTCCCGGTCGGCGGCGTATTTCATGCACTCGTCGATGGTGTTCATGAGCCGCAGCTTCCAGCTTTGACCCTTCAGAGCCGTGTGGTATTCCGCGCCGCTCATGCCGCGGGCCTGCTGCGCGGTCGGCTCAAAGACCGGCAGGCCCATTTCCTGACAGATCATGTCATTGCGCCGCATCAGTTCCTGAATCTGTTCCTTCGCCATGTGCAGCTTCTTGCCGGTTTCAAAGTTGACGGAGTTGATGACGCAGTGGGAGTGGATGTGCTCGCGGTCTACATGGGTGCAGACCAGCACCTCACAGCCGTCAAAGTACTCCGCCAGCCGCCGCGCGGCTTCGTGGGCCTGTCGGGGATCGACTTCTGCACCCTTCGGAAAACTCTGCACCATGTGGTAGAACATCACCCCGCCGTCCTTGTGATAGAGCAGCTTCGTGTTCAGGAAATCGTCGTAGACGCTCTGCGGCTGGCAGTTGATGCCGCTGACGAGCGGCGCGCCCTCCCATGCGGATTTCTTTTCCTGCATGACGTAGAGCATCACGCCGCGCATGGCGGCGCGGGACTGTGTGCCCCGCTTGTAGTTCACGAAATGTACGATGGCCATACGGCTCACCGTCCTTCCATGACTGACCGCAGCGCGGCGCTGACTTCGGACAACTCCTGTGCGGCCTTGTCGAGACCGATGACCTGCACCTTGCCCATGTTGGCAAGGACGGTGAGCCGGTTGATGTTGCTGCCGATGCCCTTGAGCTGGCGGAGCAGTTCCTTCTGCTCATCGATGACAACGATCCGCTTGCCGAGACAGCAGGCGGTGACATAGTCGCTCATGGACATGTGGGCCTTCGCCGCCAGTGCCCTGATCTTCTCGCGGTCAGCGGACGCCATGCGCGTGCTGAATTTGATATCTTTTTTCATAATCAATGACCTTTCTGAAATGATTTCTCTCGTCCCCTCGGAGAGCTGGGGGGGCTTCAAGTGGGTGTGGGCTTCTGCCCGCAGCTTGGGGGTGTGGGGCCATGCCCCGCCCAGTGCATTTGGCAGGGCAGCGGCTTCGCCGCAGACCAGACAAATGCGATGCTGGCTGTCGTCCGAGCGGACGACGAATCCCTCGTCCCGCCGCAAGCGGCAGGACTCGCGCTCTCTGTCGCTCGAAGAGACCAATGACAAAACAAGGATTCTTTAAGAAATATGAGT
>ENA-USZK01000739-USZK01000739.1-human-gut-metagenome-genome-assembly--contig:-NODE-739-length-15832-cov-8.751127_pt1 | contig 15832 bp, 10 predicted proteins | sample MGYA00250043_ERZ773534 | MGnify/ENA primary metagenome ERZ773534 (study PRJEB29103, sample SAMN06112056) | human gut metagenome | biome: human gut; feature: ankylosing spondylitis patient; material... | reverse complement strand
GTGCCGCGCTGGGAACGGATTGCCGCGTCGCTGCGCGCCGCGAAGCAAGTGCCCTTGGGGTACTCCTCGCAATGACAGGATGCGTGGGGACGGCGTCTCCAGCAGCAAAAAAGCAAGCCCCGGCGGGGCTTGCTTCCGCTATTCAGAACCGCTTGTCCAGCTCCGCTACCAGCGCGGCGATGGCATCATCCCGGCAGTCGGGCAGGTGATGTACGCCGGGGGTGTTCAGCACCAGCGGGATGGCGTTGGCCGGGGCATAGCCCTCCCCCGCCCATGTGAGCATGCTGATGTCGTTGGCGTGGTCGCCCACGCAGAGCACGTTCTCCCGCTTCACGTCCAGCAGCTGCGCCAGACGCTGCACCATGCCGCCCTTGTTGGCGCCCTTGGCCGTCAGCTCCACCAGCGTCACGGCGCTGGGTACCACCTCATAGTCGTGGTACCACGGCTGGGCGCGCAGATAGTCCAGCAGGTCGTTCAGGTGCTGCTCCTCCGTGGAAAACAGCGCCTTGCTGATGGGGGACGGCACCGCGTCCATGGTGTCCACCTCGATGGACGGCGCGTGGGTGATGTGCATGTGCCGCCGGGTCACGTCGTTGGCGTTCAGGGCGTGGATGGTGTTGTCATCGTGATACAGCTCCACCGCCACCCGGGGCATGGCCGTCACCACCTGGGTGATGTGCGCCCGGACGGTGTCCGGCAGAAAGGCCGTCACCAGATATTTCTTCCGGGAGAAATCGTAGATGGCTGCACCGTTGAACAGCACGGTGGGCGCATTCATGGGAATGCCGTCCACCACCGTCTCAAAGGCGGGCTTGGCGCGGCCGGTGGCCACGGCGAACAGGCCGCCGTTGGCCATGAAATACTCCAGCGCGGCGCGGTTTTTGTCCGATACCGGGGGCATGTCCACGCATTTCTGCAGCGCCTCCTCGGTGTAGACCAGTGTATTGTCAAAGTCGCTGACCAGCAGCAGACCGTCAAATTTTCCCATGCTCGCTTACGCCTCCGCTCCGCCGTTGGGTTTGCCTCCGCCGCTGCTTCTGCGGCGGGGACGGCGCCGGTTGTTGTTCCGCTTCTTCTCGCCGGCAGGTGCTTCTCCGGCGGGACGCTCCTGCTTCTTGGGCGCGGCCTCCGCTGCGGCAGGCGCAGCCTGTCCGCCGCCGCTGCCCCGGCGGCCGCTTCTTCTGCGGCGGCTGCCGCCCTCCCGGTTGGGCTTGTCTCCGGCGGGCTTGTCCGCCTTTTCGCTGCGGGCGGGCTTGTTGTCCGCGGCGGCCTTCTCCGCCGGGCGCTCTCCGGCGCTCTCTCCGCGGCGGCGTCCGCGTCCGCCCCGGCTGCGGCGGCGCTTGCCGTCCTCGGCGGCGGCTGCGTCCGGGTCAAAGTCGCTGACCAGCGTAATGGCGGGCAGCTCCTCCTCGGCGATCGGCTCGATATACCGCTCCGGCCGCTTGTCGGGGACGACGATCCCCTCCCGGCTGCCCTTGCCGTTGCGCAGAACGCACACCTCGCAGTTGTGGTAGCACCGGGCGCTCTCCGGCCGGTCGTCCAGCCGGACGTTCACCGTCTCTTTCAGCACGTTGATGTCGCTGACGTTGCCGGTGCCGTCCGGCGTCAGCACGAAGGAGTCGTTCTTGGGCATGCGCTTGATGGCGTCCTCATAGGCGTCCTGCTCGTATTTCAGGCAGCACATCAGCCGTCCGCAGGTGCCGGAGATCTTGGTGGGATTCAGGCTCAGGCTCTGGGTCTTGGCCATCTTGATGGACACCGGCAGGAACTCGTCCATGAACTGGGAGCAGCAGAAGGGTCGTCCGCAGATGCCCAGTCCGCCGATCATCTTGGCCTCGTCCCGCACGCCGATCTGCCGCAGCTCGATGCGGGCGCGGAACACGCCGGCCAGATCCTTCACCAGCTCACGGAAGTCCACCCGCCCGTCGGCGGTGAAGAAAAACAGGATCTTGCTGCCGTCAAAGCTGCACTCCACCCGCACCAGCTTCATCTCCAGCTTGTGCTGCTGGATCTTCTTTTTGCAGACCTCAAAGGCCTCCTTCTCCCGTCCCCGGTTGTAGGCGGCGGTGTGCCTGTCGTTGTCGGTGGCGATGCGGATAAGGCCGCGCAGCGGCTTCACCACCGCATCGTCCTCCACCTGATGGTTCCCCTGGGAGCAGCGGGCGAATTCCGGCCCCTGCGCCGTCTCCACGATCACGTCCGTGTCCGTGGGAACGGTCAGCCCCTTCGGGTCAAAGTAGTATTCCTTGCATCCGTTGCGAAAACGGACAGAGATGACTTCGGTCATAAAAGTTCCTCCCATTTTGCGGCCAGGCCGCCCAGTACGTGGCCTACGCCCACGTTGTAGTCACATTCTCCGGCGTACTGCCGCAGCACGCTCTCCAGTCCCGTCAGCTGCCGGTCGGTGAGCCTGTCGGCCAGCCGCCGGGCTTCCTCCGCGCAGGACGGCTCCGGCCGGGACTTGCCCCGCCGCAGCAGCAGCGCCTCCGCCGCCGTGCGCCAGCAATCCCGCAGCATGGCGCTCACTTCCTCCCGCTTGGGCACGGGCTTTTTGGCGTCCAGCCCCACCAGAAACGCCGTCACCGGCAGCAGCCGTCCCGCGGCGAACGCCCGGCACAGCTCCACCGCGTCCGGACGCAGGGGCGCTTCCGCCCCGTCGTCGTACTTCAGCATGACGCAGCGGGAGCGGATCGTCTCCAGCAGCGCGGCAGGGGAATCGGCACAGAAGATGAACGCGGCGTAGGGCGGCCCCTCCTCCACGATCTTCAGCAGCACGTTCTGATCCCGCTCGTTCAGCTGGCGGCAGTCGGCGATGATATACACCTTCCGCTCCGCCTCGTTGGGACGGATGTACACGTCCTTGCGCAGCGCACGGACGGCCTCCACCGTCAGCTCCTTGTGCTCCGTGTCCTGCACGGAGATCACGTCCGGGTGTACGCCCTCCAGCGCCTTGCGGCAGTGGCGGCAGGTCAGGCAGGGCTTATGCTCACCCTCGCACACATGGGCGGCGGCCAGAAACCGCGCGGCGGCGGTCAGGTCGCCCCGTCCGGTGAGGATCACCGCGTGACTGAGCCGGTGCTCGTCAGCAGCGCGGCGCACCGCCGCGGCCAGTATGCTGTTTTCCGCGGGAAGCTGCACCATTTACTCACGCCCTTGCCTACTATTTCAATGTAGTAGTATATCACAAGGTTGCCGGTGCAGGCAAGTATGATTCCCTCCGTACAGGGGAAAAATATGACGCCAAACAAATTTTGCAAAAAAATGTGGAACCGGGGTTGCTTTTCCGCGGTTTTATGACTATAATAAATTGTTCTCATCGTTTGGTACATTTATATTTATATACGGAGGAACTGACATGAGCAAGAAGTATTGTTACCTGTTCACCGAGGGCAACGCCAAGATGCGTGAGCTGCTGGGCGGCAAGGGCGCAAACCTGGCGGAGATGACCAACATTGGTCTGCCTGTGCCCCAGGGCTTTACCATCACCACCGAGGCCTGCACTCAGTATTACGAGGACGGCCGCCAGATCAACGGCGAGATCATGGCGGAGATCATGGAGTATATCGAGAAGATGGAGAAGATCACCGGCAAGAAGTTCGGCGATCTGGAGAATCCCCTGCTGGTGTCCGTGCGCTCCGGCGCCCGCGCCTCCATGCCCGGCATGATGGACACCATCCTGAACCTGGGTCTGAACGAGGACGTGGTGGACGTGATCGCCAAGAAGTCCAACAACCCCCGCTGGGCGTGGGACTGCTACCGCCGCTTTATCCAGATGTATTCCGACGTGGTCATGGAGGTCGGCAAGAAGTATTTCGAGCAGCTGATCGACGAAATGAAGGAAGCCCGCGGTGTGACGCTCGACACCGAGCTGACGGCCGACGATCTCAAGGAGCTGGCCGAGAAGTTCAAGACCGAGTACCGCGAGAAGCTGGGCGAGGAATTCCCGCAGGACCCGAAGGTCCAGCTGATGGGCGCCATCAAGGCGGTCTTCCGCTCGTGGGACAACCCCCGCGCCATCTACTACCGCCGCATGAACGATATCCCCTCCGACTGGGGCACCGCTGTCAACGTCCAGTCCATGGTCTTTGGCAACACCGGCGATACCTCCGGCACGGGCGTTGCGTTCACCCGTAACCCCGCCACCGGCGAAAAGAAGCTGTTCGGCGAATTTTTGATGAACGCACAGGGCGAGGACGTCGTCGCCGGCGTCCGTACTCCGCAGACCATCGACCAGCTGGCCGAGGTCATGCCCGAGGCATACAAGCAGTTCGTGGACATCTGCGCGAAGCTCGAGTACCACTACCGCGATATGCAGGACATGGAGTTCACCATTGAAAATAAGAAGCTCTACATGCTCCAGACCCGTAACGGCAAGCGCACCGCTGCCGCCGCGATGAAGATCGCCTGCGATCTGGTCGATGAGGGCATGATCTCCGAGAAGGAAGCCGTCGCCATGATCGACCCGAAGAGCCTCGACGCGCTGCTGCATCCGACGTTTGATCCGGCTGCACTCAAGAAGGCCAAGGTCATCGGCACGGGCCTCGCCGCTTCTCCCGGCGCTGCCTGCGGCAAGATCGTTTTCACGGCTGAGACCGCTACCGAGTGGGCCAAGAGCGGCAAGAAGGTCGTTCTGGTCCGTCTCGAGACCTCTCCGGAGGATATCGAGGGCATGCATTACGCACAGGGCGTTCTGACCGTCCGCGGCGGCATGACTTCCCACGCGGCTGTTGTCGCGCGCGGCATGGGCACCTGCTGCGTCTCCGGCTGCGGCGCCATCAAGATGGATGAAGAGAACAAGACCTTCGAGCTGGGCGGCAAGACCTACAAGGAAGGCGACTGGATCTCCATCGACGGCTCCACCGGCAACATCTACGGCGAGCAGATCAAGACCGCCGAGGCAGAGATCTCCGGCGACTTCCACCGTCTGATGACCTGGGCTGACAAGTACCGCAAGCTGGGCGTCCGCACGAACGCCGATACGCCGCATGATGCGGAGCAGGCTGTCGCCTTCGGCGCAGAGGGCATCGGCCTGTGCCGTACCGAGCATATGTTCTTCGAGGCTGACCGCATCAAGGCCATCCGCGAAATGATCGTCTCCGAGACCTCCGAGCAGCGCGAAAAGGCGCTGGCCAAGCTCGAGCCGATCCAGCAGGGCGACTTCGAGGCCATTTACGAGGCCATGAAGGGCCGTCCCGTTACCATCCGTCTCCTCGATCCGCCCCTGCACGAGTTCGTTCCGACCGATCCGGCCGACATCGAAGCGCTTGCCAAGGAAATGGGCCTGACCGTCGAGCATCTGAATCACGTCATCGCCGGCCTGCATGAGTTCAACCCCATGATGGGCCACCGCGGCTGCCGCCTGGACGTCACCTATCCGGAGATCGCCAAGATGCAGACCGCCGCCATCATCAAGGCCGCGCTGGCTGTCCGCAGCCGCCGCCCGGCATGGAAGATCGAGCCGGAGATCATGGTCCCGCTGGTCGGTATTTGACTTTGAACAGGGCGTATCTGCCGACCTTAACTCTATCTGCGATACTGCCATAAGAGGAACAATGAATCCGCAGGAGTCAAAGAGCTGGTCACAGGTCGTTCAGGAAAATGAAAAGGCTATAGATTATCTCATCGACGAGGCTATGACTTCAATGAAAGAGGCTAAATAATATCTAATTATCAGAAAAAAGGGCGGCAGGGTGATTTGCCGTCCTTTTTCTATAAATATGAGGCTTTACTTGTGTCTGTAAATATGATATAATAAGCTAAAAAGCAGGGGGTGAAAGCTATGGAAATAAACAGAGAATTGTCTAAGCGGCAGTTTATGCAAAAGGAAAATGACTATCATCATTCACCATATGAAACGGAACTGGAATTTTATTCTGCGGTGCGGGAGGGCGACCTTGAAACGGTCAAACGTTTGTATACGCCGCTGGATACAAACGGAAAGGGCAGGCTCAGCAAAGACGAACTTAGAAACGTCAAGTATCATCTTGTCATAACCATAGCTATGCTGTGCAGGTTTTGCATCGAGGGTGGACTTGACCCGGAAACTGCGTATACCATAAGCGATATATACATTAATAAATGTGATGAGTGCCGCAATGAAGAAAGCGTTATGGCTGTACACAAAGAAGTCATCGTTTATTATACAAAGCAAATGAAAAAGGCTGCGTCACAGAACGTTTACTCAAAGCATATCCTTATGTGCTTTGACTGCATTTTCGATAATATTTACAAGGGCGTGACCGTCAATCAGATAGCTGATGAACTGAACATAACGCCTCAGTATCTTTCAAAGCTTTTCAGAGAGGAAGTTGGCGTAAAGATCTCTGATTTCATTATGTCAAAAAGGATACAGGCGGCTGAAAATATGCTGAGATATTCTGAATATAGTCCGCTTGATATAGCCAATTATCTTGCTTTCAGCTCGCACAGCCATTTTATTGCCTGCTTTAAGAAACAGACAGGACTTACGCCGAAACAGTATAGAGATCAGTTTTTCCGTGCAAACTGGAACAAGCATAGCACAAGCAGATCGAAAATATAAGTTGATGTTAATAATCTGATATTTGCATTACTTTTCTGATATAAATATCACATTTGTTGAATTATAATACTTATAGAAGATAAAATTCTGATATTTATTCGGAGGTAATGAAAAATGAAAAAAGTTTTGGCTATGTCGATTCTCACAATGATAGTTATGTCTATGGGTGGCTGCGGTGCTTCATCTGACAGCAGTTCTTCGCAAGATGTCAGCAGCAAGGCGGAAACGGAAAGCAATTCTCCATACACGGTTGAGGCGGATTTCAGCAAGGGAGCGTCAAGTGATTTTTCCATTTCAGCAGGCTGGTCAAATGGTGATCCGTTCAACTGTTCGTGGAGCGAAGATAACGTAACTTTCAATGACGGAAAAATGCAGCTTACCATTGACAGTATGGGCGATTCCGAAGCGTACAGAGGCGGCGAGTATCGTTCAAAGGAGAACTATGGCTATGGACTTTATGAGGTTTCGATGAAAGCCATAAAGAATGATGGCGTTGTATCATCGTTCTTTACATACACAGGTCCATCGGAGGATAATCCTTGGGACGAAATAGATGTTGAAGTCCTTGGCAAGGATACAACAAAGGTGCAGTTCAATTACTACACCAATGGTGTTGGCAAGCACGAATATATGTATGATCTTGGATTTGACGCTTCTGAGGATTTTCACACTTACGCATTTGAGTGGAAAGAGGACAGCATAACTTGGTATGTTGACGGAAAGGAAGCATACAAGGCTACTGAAAATCTGCCTGTTACGCCTGGTAAAATAATGATGAATGCGTGGAACGGCATTGGCGTTGACAGCTGGCTGAAAGCCTTTGACGGCACAGTTCCGCTTACAGCGGAATATGAGTGGGCAAGGTTTACGGCAGAAAAGTAAAGTGATCCGCATATTATGCTTGCGTTTATGTCTTGATTTTTTTTAGTTAATGATATTGATATTTGAACCGACCCCATTCGCTAGGTCAAAAAGTCTAGCGAATGGGGTCGGTTTATTTTACAAAGATAAACTCCATATATTAACTTTTCTCATGAGCCTGACTATTTATGATATCATGAGTATATTTCTGTATAGGGGCGTTTTTTGCTATAATTTTCATTTATATTCTCACATCTCAACTTCTCGGTTATACGCCTCAGCCCCCTCGACATACAGCGTTCTCATTTCTTCAAACGAGTCGCTTGGGGATAGGATAACGCCGTCTTTGCCGAACTTATTGAAATAGTATTTGACTTGGATAGGCGGGGAGATGAACTCGTTGACAGCGTTGGGCTTGGGCTTTTCATTGCCTTTCAGTATGGGGCGCTGATAGAGTATTTTGCCGAACATTTCAACGCCTTTTTCGGTGAGGTACACTTTGGAGATATCGCTCTCATCACTGCCAAAACGTGGGTCGCTGAGTAGGTGCTTCACGGACTTGACGTGACCCTCTTTCAGCCGTTCGTATTCGGTGACGGAGAAGTATTCCTTTTGGCTGAGCTTTTCTGCGATGCTTAGTCCGCTCAATCTGCTTATGCGATAGCTGTCGGCTTTGAACTCTTTGCCTGCGCTTTTTTCGTCGGACAGGCAGACAAGATAATTATACATCTTATATTCGTCGCTGACGATACGGTAGGGGATAAGCCTTATGAGGCGCTTTTCACGGCTGTACATATTAGAATATGCGTAAATGAAGCTGTAATATCTGCTGCCGTTTTGTTTGATGACTTCATTTATTTTTATGATATTGTCGGCGAAAAGGAGCCTTTCACGTTCGCAATCTGACAGCAGGGCATAGTCCTCATACACGGCTTTCAGAAATCTTCTTAGGGTCGAGCTGTACACTTTGTTTTCATAATAAAGGTCATCACTGCTCAGTGTATCGTAAAGGTCACGGCATATGCTGAGCCTTACTCGCACTGCATTTTCGGTCTTGGTCTTTTCGTATTTTGCAGAGAGCTTTGAGATAAGATAGCTTTTTATTATCTCCTTGCTTTTATCATCAAGGCCGTCATCGATCTCCTCAATCTGCCATTTTACGAATGCGTTCAGAAGTGGGATACCAATATATTTATAGTTATCGTCACTTTTGTATTTTAATGATGCGATATATGCTGAATCAAATATACTTGTGAGAAATGAGGACATTGATACGCTGCCGTTAGGGGAAAGGCTTGTTTCAAATATGGACTTGTCCTTGATAATGACGGAATATGCAGAGGGTGAGAGGGGTATGGATTGCACCTCTGCGATATATGGTACGCCGCCCTCACGCTTGGGCAGAAATGTGCTTGGGGTCATGCTCATTTTTATCACCTCTTGTATCCATTATATCACAAATGTACTTTTTGTCAATATAATAGAAAATTATTTTGCTGAAATTGTGATATAAATGCCGTAAAAACGTGATAAATGTGTAAAAACATAGATAAAAAAGTTTTTGAAAATTACACTTTTGTTGACGATGATAAGGTGGTATAATGTATACAGAACAAAGGACAGGAGGTGATAAAAATGGGAAAGACGATCTTTACGGCTATCATTGTAGCTGTACTTGACTGCGCTATCGCAGCTGTCAAGGAGATTGGGGAATGAGATGAAATAACAACAGACGGGAGGTGATGAAAATGCTTTATGTAAAACAGCCATTTTCTATTGACATTTATGTCTGAAAATGGTATAATATATACATTAAAGCGTCGATAAAATAAGTTTGGTGTTTTATTACAGAATATCATTGATTATTTTGTCAACTTTGACCTACTACACTAGTGCGAATTTGCACTAGTCTAAAACCCTGAACGTATCGTTTATTTTCATAATCAACTACTACACTAGTGCGAATTTGCACTAGTCTAAAACTGAACGTCTGAGCCGCCCGAAAGGATAAGACTACTACACTAGTGCGAATTTGCACTAGTCTAAAACCTGTTCAAATTCCTTTCGGTCGCTGCCGTCCTACTACACTGGTGCGAATTTGCACTAGTCTAAAACGTTCGTCTGGCTTTGAGGTCACTACTATCGCTACTACACTGGTGCGAATTTGAACTAACCGGCAAAGATTAACATTAAAACCAACAAATAAAAAGATCCCTTAACGCTCAATGCGCTAAGGGATAACTAATATAAGGAGTGATATTTATGGCAAAAAAGAATAAAATGAAGCCTAGAGAGCTGCGTGAGGCTCAGAAAAAAGCCAGACAGCTCAAAGCGGCTGAGATAAATAATAACGCTGCTCCTGCGATCGCTGCCATGCCTGCTGCAGAGGTCATTGCACCTGCGGCAGAGAAGAAAAAATCCTCCGTAAAGGCAGCAGGAATGAAGTCTATTCTTGTCAGCGAAAATAAAATGTACATAACCTCTTTCGGCAAGGGCAATTCTGCTGTGCTTGAATATGAGGTGGATAATAATGACTACAACCAAACTCAGCTTTCTTCAAAGGACAACAGCAATATCGAGCTTGGTGATGTAGACGAGGTAAACATCACTTTTTCAAGCAAGCATGGCTTTGAGAGCGGAGTGGAGATAAACACTTCAAACCCTACTCACAGAAGCGGTGAAAGCTCGCCTGTAAGAGGGGATATGCTGGGGCTTAAATCGGAGCTTGAAAAGCGCTTTTTCGGCAAGACTTTTGATGATAATATACATATCCAGCTTATTTACAACATTCTGGATATCGAAAAGATACTTGCGGTGTATGTAACGAATATCGTTTATGCGCTGAACAATATGCTCGGTGTAAAGGGTTCAGAAAGTCATGACGATTTTATTGGGTATCTTTCCACAAATAATATTTATGATGTTTTTATTGACCCTGATAACAGCAGTTTATCTGATGATAAGAAAGCGAATGTCAGAAAAAGCCTTAGCAAGTTCAATGCCCTGCTGAAAACTAAGCGCCTTGGCTATTTCGGTCTTGAAGAGCCAAAGACAAAAGACACAAGAGCTTCGGAAGCATACAAAAAGCGTGTTTATCATATGCTTGCAATTGTGGGGCAGATAAGACAGTGTGTTTTTCATGATAAATCGGGTGCAAAAAGATTTGACCTTTACAGTTTTATTAACAATATTGATCCCGAATACAGAGACACTCTTGACTATCTTGTTGAGGAACGCTTAAAGTCCATAAACAAGGACTTTATCGAGGGCAACAAGGTCAATATCAGCTTGCTTATTGATATGATGAAAGGCTATGAGGCTGATGATATCATACGCCTTTATTATGATTTCATTGTGCTTAAATCTCAGAAAAATCTCGGCTTTTCTATCAAAAAGCTTCGTGAGAAAATGCTGGACGAATACGGCTTCAGATTTAAGGACAAGCAATATGATTCTGTGTGCTCAAAGATGTACAAGCTTATGGATTTCCTGCTTTTCTGCAACTACTACAGAAAGGACGTTGGCGCAGGCGAAGCTCTTGTGCGTAAACTGCGTTTTTCAATGACCGATGATGAAAAAGAGGGGATATATGCTGATGAAGCGGCAAAGCTTTGGGGCAAATTCAGGAATGATTTTGAAAATATCGCCGACCACATGAACGGTGACGTTATCAAGGAGCTTGGCAAGGCTGACATGGATTTTGATGAGAAAATTCTTGACAGCGAAAAGAAAAATGCATCTGACCTTTTGTATTTCTCCAAAATGATATATATGCTCACATATTTTCTTGACGGCAAGGAGATAAACGATCTTCTTACAACGCTTATCAGCAAGTTTGATAACATCAAGGAGTTTTTGAAGATAATGAAAAGCTCTGCTGTTGATGTTGAGTGTGAGCTTACGGCGGGCTACAAGCTGTTCAATGACAGCCAGAGGATAACCAACGAGCTTTTTATCGTAAAGAACATTGCTTCCATGAGAAAGCCTGCGGCTTCGGCGAAGCTTACGATGTTCCGTGACGCACTGGCTATACTCGGTATAGACGACAAGATCACGGACGATAGGATAAGCGAGATCTTAAAACTTAAAGAAAAAGGCAAGGGCATACATGGTCTGAGAAATTTCATAACAAACAATGTTATCGAGTCCTCTCGGTTTGTATACCTTATCAAGTATGCGAACGCTCAGAAGATAAGAGAAGTGGCTAAGAATGAGAAAGTTGTCATGTTTGTTCTTGGGGGTATCCCTGACACGCAGATAGAGCGTTATTACAAGAGTTGTGTTGAAGTTCCTGACATGAACAGTTCTTTGGAAGCAAAGCGCAGTGAGCTTGCGAGAATGATAAAGAACATCAGATTTGATGATTTCAAAAATGTGAAACAGCAGGCAAAGGGCAGAGAAAACGTGGCTAAGGAGAGGGCAAAGGCTGTTATCGGGCTTTATCTTACGGTCATGTATCTGCTGGTGAAAAATCTTGTGAATGTCAATGCAAGGTATGTTATTGCGATACACTGCCTTGAACGTGATTTTGGGCTGTATAAGGAGATAATTCCTGAGTTGGCTTCAAAGAACTTGAAAAATGACTACAGGATACTTTCACAGACGCTTTGTGAACTTTGTGATGAACGTGATAAGTCGCCGAATTTGTTCTTGAAAAAGAACGAGCGGCTGCGCAAGTGCGTTGAAGTTGATATCAATAATGCAGACAGCATCATGACAAGAAAATACCGCAACTGTATTGCTCATCTTACTGTAGTTCGTGAACTGAAAGAATACATAGGAGATATTCGTACAGTGGATTCTTACTTCTCCATTTATCATTATGTTATGCAGCGCTGCATCACGAAAAGGGAAGATGACACAAAGCAAGAAGAGAAAATAAAGTATGAGGACGATCTTTTAAAAAATCACGGCTATACGAAAGACTTTGTAAAGGCTCTCAACTCGCCGTTTGGATACAACATTCCGAGGTTTAAAAATCTTTCAATTGAGCAGTTGTTTGACAGAAATGAATATCTTACGGAAAAGTAGCGTGGTGTAGATACCGCCGCTCTCTTGGGGGACAGGTGGCGGCGGTGATATTCATTCTTGTAAAAGACGTGGTGGATATTCTGTTTGATTTGTTTTTTGGAAAGAAGAAGTAGGACAAGTGATAATCAGAGCGCTGTATGCAATGTGGTGCGGATATCTACAAACGCTTAGCAGCATAAAGCTGTTGGATAAAGACGGCGAGATATCTAAAGATGTAACAACTCATATCACAAAAGAAGAAGCCAAAAAGCTGATGAAGCTCCTTAAAAAATTGAATATTTTTTGATTTTCTACCTCATCAGCGTCATTAGGGGAATAGCCCCAATCGTCTGTAGAAGCGATAACAACAGTATCGTTCTTAAAGTCAACTATAGCGCCAACACCATATGTAGTGATAAGCTGAGTTTTTCTTATATCTCCAACGGAGATCTTTTTGTCTGAATATGTTGATATGCCATTCTTCTGCATAATCTCTTATTCTAGGCTCGATACTTTCGACACGTTCAAGCATGGTTCGTTTTATCTGCTCTATATCTTTATCATCAGCAGTTTTCCGACGATGGCAGCAAAAATCCTGCTCTCACACAGAAGATCGTGGACAGCGTATCGAGACTTTCTGAGAATGATCAGAAGCTTGTGCTGGAGATTTCGGAGAGGTTGGGGAAAGATTGAATCGATAAAGTGCCTTAATGCTAGTCATAAGGCACTTTTGCTATGTGGAACATACAAAAAAAGAGTTACGCTTTTCGATTTCTCAAAGCATAACCCTACTTGTTTAGGTAATACAAAAACTCCCCCTGCGGCGTTAAGTTCTGATAATAAAAAAAGCCATGACGGACAATGCCCGTCACGGCGAGTGACTGGTCGAGGTGACGGGACGTTGAACAGTGGGTTCAAGCCTGCGTTTCGACCAAAATAAAAAGAGTTACGCTTTTCGGTTTCTCAAAGCATAACCCTTTTTACTGGTCGAGGTGACGGGACTTGAACCCACGGCCTCTGCGTCCCGAACGCAGCGCTCTACCAAACTGAGCCACACCTCGAAATACCACTGTAATATTATATCACACCCATCAAACCTTGTCAAGGCGTTTTTTCTGTTTTGTATCCTCTTTGCTCTTTTTTACTGCGTTGACCTTTGGTGTATGACGAATTTATTGAAATCATTCTCATTGTAACTTATTTTCATTGACATATGCCTTGCGTTGTGATATTATATATATAAAGGTGTTCTTGTTTAAAAGTTTTTGTATGAGGTGATGAAATTGATGAATATGAAGAAAAGAATGTTGAGCATTGTCCTGTCTGGCGCAATGGCTGTTTCTACTGCTGTGTCTGCTGGATCGTTCAGTGCCTTTGCCGTGGCGCAATGTGTTGCGTATTCAGGCTCTAATGTGAATGATCAGGACTATGTGCAATGGTCTGACACAGTGAAATCTTACCTGACAGTGTGCGGCAACGGCAAGTATATGCGTGTCCAGTCAGGTGCTATCGAGGGCAAGCTCCTTGTGGAATATTACAGCTCTGATTTTGAACCGCTCAGCACTAAGCTTATCGACAATGAACTGCCGATCTTTGGTGCTTTCTATGACTCCGGCAATAATTATTATGTCCTTAGCGGTCAGGAAAATCCGAAACAAAACGACTCCCTCGAGGTTTTCCGTATCACGAAGTATGATAAGAATTGGAACAAAATAAAGTCCTGCGGTCTGTATGGAGCTAACACTACAGTTCCATTCGATGCAGGCTCGGCAAGAATGACCCATAGCGGTGACCACCTGCTTGTGAGGACCTGCCACGAAATGTATAAATCAAGCGACGGCAATAATCATCAGTCTAATGTTACCATTGAAGTGGATATGCCTTCAATGACTATCACTGATTCATATACAGGCGTCATGAACGTTGATTATGGCTATGTTAGCCACTCCTTCAATCAGTTTATAAAAACCGACGGCAACCATATAGTCGCCCTCGACCATGGTGATGCTCATCCACGTTCTGCTGTTCTGGTGAAGTATAATTCTGATTTTACTACAGGCAAATTCTTCCCAAGCTATTTTGATAAGGTCAGCAATATCGACGTTGTAACATACCCTGAATATACCTCCGGTCACTATAACTATACAGGTGCGGCTATAGGCGGCTTTGATGTGTCATCATCAAGCTATATCGTGGCACAGAGTACAGTTGACCTTGATTATATCAATACGTCAGAAACACGAAACGTCTACGTTTCCGCTGTTTCAAAGGATCTTTCCACAAACAAGCTCAATAAGATAACTTCTTATGCAGAGGGTACAGCTTCAGCTTCTGCTCCACAGCTTGTGAAGATAAATAATAACAGCTTTTTGCTATTGTGGAGCAGAGATACAAAGGTAAGCTGTGTGAAGCTAAACGCTGACGGCACAGTAAACGGCAGTATACACACCTTTGAGGGAAGCCTTTCAGACTGCCAGCCTGTTATCAAAAACGGCAGAGCAGTTTGGTATGTTTACGATAAAAATAACGTGACCTTCAACTCCCTGAACCTTTCAAATCTTGACGATATAAAAACGGTTGACGTCAAAACAGGTCATGACTACGAAACAAAGTACGCATCAAAAACTGACGGCACTGTAACACAGACCTGCAAGTCTTGCGGCTATGTGAATAAGTTCACAGTTCCGACCTCTACCACTGTTTATTGGCGCACAGACCTTTCGAATACGTCCTTTTCAAGCGTATTGAGCAAAACTCAGTTCAGCGTGGGCGACAGCATTGATTTCTGGCTTTATGACGATACAGACTACACAGTTGAATTTTCTGATCGCAGTATGGTAAGTGTAAATAAGCTTGAAAACTATGCTAATGATATCAGACGTATCACATTCAAAAACGGCGGTTCACTCACTGTAAAAATTTATCCTACATACAATCCGTCTGTAGCAAAGACATACAAATTCACCTGCGGATGCACGAGCCACACATATGGCAGTGCTGTTATCACAAAACAGCCGACCTGCACATCAGAGGGTACAAAAACAAAGACTTGCACAAAGTGCGGAGCAACAGTAACAGAAACAATTGCAAAGCTTTCCCACAGCTATACAACCACAGTTGTTGCACCTACTTGCACTACTGACGGCTACACTCTCCACAAGTGTTCTGTTTGCGGTACTTCATACAAGGACAACACAACTAAGGCAACAGGTCACAGCTACGGAAATTCTGTTGTAACAAAACAACCGACCTGCACAGCAGAGGGTACTGCTATAAAGACTTGCACAAAGTGCAATGCGACAGTTACAGAAACTATACCAAAGACTTCACACAAATATGCTGACACAGTTGTTGCACCTACTTGCACTACTGACGGCTACACTCTCCACAAGTGTTCTGTTTGCGGTACTTCATACAAGG
>ENA-USZK01000734-USZK01000734.1-human-gut-metagenome-genome-assembly--contig:-NODE-734-length-15952-cov-9.727433_pt1 | contig 15952 bp, 10 predicted proteins | sample MGYA00250043_ERZ773534 | MGnify/ENA primary metagenome ERZ773534 (study PRJEB29103, sample SAMN06112056) | human gut metagenome | biome: human gut; feature: ankylosing spondylitis patient; material... | reverse complement strand
GATAAAAATAATGGCTGATATTCGTGCATTATATGCTGATGAAGATGGTAATATTCTAGATGCCCCAAAAGGTTTCCAAGCTTTAGCTAGAACTGGAACAGATATCATCGAACTTTCCCCAGATGATTTAATTCCACTTCCAGAATCTGCCGATTTAATGTTTTTACCAGATCGTTTACCACTTGCCAAATACGGTGATGAAATCATGCCTATCATGGGCAATGCCGTAGCTGCCATCTTACCTGCTGGTTATACTCGCTTATATATGCCAGCTTTCAAAAAAGAAGATGACGCTCAAATGCTCCCACTTTACGGCTATACTGCTGTTGTTGTCTACAAAGATGAACTTTATGTAGCAGCTATGTACACTGATGAAAATGATAAATGGGACCCTGCGCATTATAATACTCGCAATTTGCATAAATTAGTTAAACGTGTTCAAAAAGATTTACCAGATAATCGCCTTGTTGAACATTTAGGTAATTGTTCTTTAACATGGCATTGTTGCACAGCTCAAAATCTATTTTATCGCCGTTGGGAAGCTGGTATTCCATCTTCTCCAGTTTGCAATGCTAATTGTTTTGGCTGTATCTCTCTTCAACCTGCTGAATGCTGTCCATCTCCACAAAGTCGCATAAAATTCCGTCCTACACCAAAGGAAATTGCTCAAATCGGTATCTATCATTTAGAAACAGCACCTGACGCTATTATCAGTTTTGGTCAAGGCTGTGAAGGTGAACCTTCTCTTGCTGTAGACAATATCGTACCTGCTATTGAAAAAATCCGCAAAAAAACAGACAAAGGTCAAATCAATATAAATACTAATGCCGGCTATACAGAAGGTATCAAACGCATTGTTGATGCTGGTCTTGATAGTATGCGTGTAAGTATTATCAGTGCTATTCCTGAAAATTACAAAGCTTATTATCGCGGTAGTTATGAACTTGATAATGTAAAAGAATCCATTCGCTACGCTCATGAACATGTCTTGTGATGTAAGCGATCGCTGCGCTGACTGTTGCCCTGATCGTATGGATAGAAGTGTATGCCAAATTTCATTAACCCCTCTCTTTATCTCGTCAATATCCTCGTCATAGATGTGACCTGTGCTGTAAAGTCGGACAAGTATCTGGTTGATGTTCGCTCCGATACGCTTCATAAGCCTGTTGGTTTCAGCGATCTCGGTGCGGTCGGGAGTGAGATCAACCCTCGCCCGAACGCAGTCACGGATATACTCTGTCTTGTTCTTGTAACCGTACTGCTCACACTTCGCTAAGATGTCCTGCATTTCCGATTCCGTAAAGCGTACATTCAGCGTGTATGATTTCTTCTCCCTCTTGCGTTTCAGGTACTTGCGTTCATCGTCGGTAAGCTCGTCCTCAGACTTGTGTGCAAGGGTATCGTCAAGCTCGGCAGCTACCTCTTTATCCAGAGCATTGTTGATTGCTCCCTCATAGGTCATGCCCTCGAACTCCATAGCCTTGCGCTTGGGCGGTCTGCCACGCTTCTTTTTCTCGGTTTCCATAGTGGTGTCTCCTTTGTTTTTATTTCGGCGTAAGCCGATATTTTTTTGACCGCTGTGCGGTCATTTCGGGTCTTGGGGTGTCCCCAACAAGCATTTGGTATTTTCGCTCGCTGTGCGGCGCAAAATACAATGCTTGTTATTTTTGACGCGCTGTTGCGCGGTTTTCTGCCTGCTGTATCTCTGTATCTCGCAGGCTTTCGATGCTCCGTCAGCGAATTTGGAGCTATGCGACTTCAATCTCCGCCGCTTAGGTCGGCGGTCATACTCGCTCACGCTCCTGCGTGATGCTCTCAATCATCATCGGTGTCAATATTCTAAACTGGTACGGCGCAGTTATCATGCTGGGAGTGCGGCAGTCTTATGAAATCCTTCCATAAGTTAATACCAAAAAATAGTCCGCTTCGTTAAGTATAACTGCTGAAATATTTTGTGTCGGTGATGATATGCAGGAGTGCGTGTGATCGTCACATCGTCAACCCCCTTCACTATACAACCGAGGTTTTTGAGAAAATGGCGTTGTTTTTCTGAAAAGTTTACACTTTGTTCATGAAAGTTCTCCCTTGTGCCTAAATTCAACAGCAGATTTCTATACAGAATGCGAATAGGTCACGGTGGCACTCTGATAAAACTCCCTCCATATATACAAGCACGATAAATCCAAAAACGGGCATGATTTTTGTGAAAAGATTTGCTCCGTGATAATAATTCTCCGTATTGAATAAATCAGCGGTGCTGACCTGTGCCGTATGCTGACAATATGATATGGCTTGGAATAAAAATGCTCGGTCTGCCTTTTTCAAAATTTCCCATAACAATTTCACGAATGGAAAAGTTTTATGGCGCACTCAACTTCTTGCGCAATGCGAATAGACTTTTGCTGTCCGAAAATGCTATAATATTAGCATAGGGTATTATCCCTAAATCCAAATCAATGTGAGGTGATGTGAATGAGTAAGAAGGCTACGACTGAGGTCGCTGACAACTCTGCTGATACCATCATGGACGGAGTGCTGTCTGAGAATCAGGCAAAGCTCAACAAGCTGAACAGTTCTATTCAGGCAGCCTATGAGCGCCGCCGTAAGATTATTACGGACAGCAAACTCTACACCTATGATAAGCTCTCACAGCTTTACGGCGGTGCTGAGGGGCAGGCACTTCTCGATGCTGTGACTGCGGAGCATACGCTCATCGGCAAGCTGACCGACAGCGGTATGACCTATGACCAGATCGGTGAGCTTGCTGACGATAGTTCTGCCGATGCTGACAACAGCTCGGACGAAAGCTATTCCGAAAAGTACGGTAAGCAGATGAGCTTTTCAGAAACAGATCATTCCTATTCGGAGTAACATATATTCCGACAACAAAACGGTAGCTGTATACGGGACGGCGTTTGCCGTTCCGCACAGCTCTATCATACACAACATAAAGAGGGGCAGATAGAGAAAGCAATCCCCTCACTCTATAAGCGTAGAGATAGACAAGCTAAGGAGTAACAAGCTATGAAAAAGAAAACTATGCAGGAAATGAACGAGCAGTACAAGGAATGTCCCGTTCAGGTCAACACCTATGAGGTGGACGGTACTCCGTGTATCGTTACAAGTCACTTCGTTGGTGACAAGGACATTAACGATGTCATTATGAAGTACGCTGAGAACAGGGCTATGAGTGAAATGCTCGGTACTGTTCAGACTGCGGTAACAGCTTAAAAACAATTTTCAGATACCTATTGACTTTGCCGATATATTGCGCTACAATGGATATATCGGTAAGGTCGCTTTGGGAGAAAGGAGTTAATGATGTTACCAAAGCAGACTGAATATAAAGTGGGAATGTACCTGAGACTCTCCCGTGATGATGAGCGACAGGGCGAATCCCTCTCAATCGAAAACCAGAGAAGAATACTCACCAACTATATCAACGAAAACGGTTGGACGCTTTACGATACCTATATCGACGATGGTATCAGCGGAACTACGTTTGATCGCCCAGGTGTGCAGAGATTGCTCGATGATGCAAAGGCAGGAAACATTAACCTGATACTCTGCAAGGATATGAGCCGTTTCGGACGTAATTATATCATGGTAGGTCAATATGTGGACTACATTTTTCCGATGTATAATATCCGCTTCATTGCCCTGACCGACAACATTGATACGCTCAATTCGGACAGTGCGTCTATGGATATGCTTCCGATAATGAATGTTTTCAATGAATGGCACGCTGCCAACACGTCCAAAAAGCTGAGAACCGTTTTCCAAAGTAACGCAAGAGCCGGAAAGTATATGACTACCGCAAGCTCCTATGGCTATGTTAAGGGTGATGATGAGAATTACACTCCTCAGATCGATCCCGAAGCGGCATCCGTTGTCCGCCGTATCTTTGAAATGAGAGCAAGCGGTATGGGGCATAAGTCGATTGCAGATGTTCTCAATCAGGAGCATATTCTTCCGCCGCTTGATTATCGTTATGAAAAGCTCGGCAAGCCCGTTCCAATCTATTCAAGGCATTTGTGGCAGGCTCAGACAGTCAAGCGACTGCTTGTCAATCCGATCTATATCGGAAACCTTGCTCAGATGAAAGAAACCACGGTAAGCTATAAAAACCACAAGATCATTCGCAAGGACCAGTCCGAATGGGTTATCGTTGAGAATAATCACGAACCTATCATTAGCCGTGAACTGTGGGACAAGGTGCAGGAGGTCAATGCTTCTGTGAGCCGTGGCAGATGCACAACGGAGCGTGTTACACACTCGCTGTCGGGGCTGTGCTACTGCGATGAGTGCGGTGCTAAGATGAAAATGCAGAAAACACCTGAGAATAAAAGCCCGTATTCCTATCGCTGCGGTATGCACGTTCGTTACGGCAAGAGCTATTGTTCCTCTCACAATATCAAGGGTACTATCCTTGAGGGTGCTATCTTGCAGGATATTAAGCGACAGATCGACTTTGTGATGAATGACGGCGAAGCAAGGGCAAAGTATCTTGCAAGGAAACGTGGCAATATTGCCGAGAAATCTGCTGAGGACAGCAAGCGTAAGCGTGAGATTGAAAAGCGAATTGATTACCTCGGCAAGCTGATCCGCAAGGTCTATGAGGACAGAGTGCTAGGCAATTTGCCTGACAAGACCTGTGCTGAACTGCTTGCGGACTATCAGCAGGAGAAAGAAACCTTGCAGGCTGAGCTTGATGAGATGCTGAAACGCTCGGAGACTATGGCTCAGGACGAAGCTGATGTGGACGAATATATCCGTCGTTTGAAGTCCTATGCAGGTGTCGATACACTCACAAGGCAAATGGCTATGGATCTGCTTGAATATGTGACCGTGGACAGATATGAGGGTGAGAGCAAGCCCAGAAGCATTCATATCTACTACAAGCTGATCGACAAGCCCCTGCGTGATAAGAATAACGCCCTTGCATAAGCGAGGGCAAAGACCAAAAAATAGCCAATTTCAAAGTTGGCTTTTTATTTGAAGCAAGTGAGTGTCCATAAGTCACGGGTTCTCCATTGCCCGCAGGCTTTAACTCATAGTCTGTTTTCTGCTCACCGAACACCGCAACCCAATTGTCGAAGTGCTGTAAGCCGTGGTCACGCAGGAAGTCATACTCCAAGTAACGCATCATGGTGTGCAGCTCTGTAATACTGTTGCTGAGAGGTGTGCCAGTTGCAAAGATAACGCCCTTGCCGCCTGTCTTTTCATCGAGGTATCTGCATTTGAGGAAAAGATCAAGTGCTTTCTGTGAAGCCGAATTGGAAATTCCGGCTACATTCTGCAATTTTGTGGCGACGAACAGATTTTTGAACTCGTGGGCTTCGTCAATGAACAGACGGTCGATTCCGAGCTGTTCAAAGGTCAGCGTATCGTCCTGATTAGCCTTTTCGAGCTTGTCAAGCTGCTTTTGCAGGCTCTTACGGGTACGCTCCATAGCCTTGATCTGGAACTTTGAGCCTTCGCTCTTTTTCAGTTTCTCAATGCCTTGCAGAATATCGTCGATCTGCGTCTGAATGGTCATGACCTGTCTCTCCTTAGAAACAGGAATCTTGCCGAGCTGAGAGTGACCGATGATAACCGCATCATAATTGCCCGTTGCGATTTTTGCAAAGAGCTGCTGTCGGTTCGCTTTCTGAAAGTCCTTTTTCGTTGCAACAAGAATGTTTGCACCTGGGTATAACTTCTGAAAATCGTCACCGATCTGCTCTGTCAGATGATTCGGTACAGCAAACAGGCTCTTAGTACATAAGCCCAATCGCTTACTTTCCATAGCTGTTGCGATCATTTCAAATGTTTTTCCGGCACCAACGCAGTGCGCAAAAAGCGTATTACCGCCAAACATAGCGTGTGCGATAGCGTTTTTCTGATGATCGTGGAGCTTAATATCCGCAGTCATCATCGGGAAAGAAAGAGCCGAACCGTCAAACTCACGGGGACGGATACTGTTGAATAGCTCATTATAACGCTCCACGATAGCTTCACGGCGAACGGAATCTTTGAAGATCCACGCCTTGAAAGCCTTGCGAATATCGTCAGCCTTGCGCTGTACAACACGGGTAGCATCAATATCCACCACACGCTTTTCCTTTGTATCGCCTAAACCGTCAGGCACTTCAATAGTCTTATAGACCTTTGGCTCTTGCAGGTTCAGCAGATGCTCAAAGATGTCATAAGCGTTCATCTTGTGAGTGCCGTACTTCTGAGTTGCAAGCACCGACCTGTCGGACGATTTGTTGCTTACATGGAAAGAGTTAGCATGAACGGAGTATTCCACCCCTACGATAGCAGACTTGTTCCACCTTGCAGACGGACTGTCACTCCGCTGATATGCCGGAGTCTGCAACAGCTCATACATGAACTGTTCGTAATACTTCGGATCAAGCCAAGCAGCACCGAGCTTAATGTCAATATCTCCGGCTTTCAGCGGTTCAGGCATAGCCTGTTTCAGAGCTGATACATTGATATTGAAGTCGGGATCATATTCAGCGATCTCCTCAGCTTCACGGAGCTTCTTGCGAATATCGCCCGAAAGGTACTCCGAAGCCGTCTGATACTCGTTCTCCGTATGGGGAATCTTGAAAATCTCACCCGTCAGGTCGTGCTTCAGCTCGTCCTCGGTCATCCCCGTCAGACTGCTCATGTACTCAAAGTCAACCCTTGCTTTCTCCGCAATGGAGAGAGTGAGTGCTTCAAGTGCCGTGTCAACGTGTTCCACAGCCTTCGGCGGCACGATAGTCCGCTTTGTGAAAATATCGGACTTTTCAAGGAGCTTTGTCTTATCATAGCTCTTTTCCAGTCCTGCGACAAGGTTATACGAAACATCTTCCGCAAAATAGCGCTTGTTGGTCTGAGAGTGGATAAGCCCGAACTTCTTGTAGAAATCATCGTATGCCACATTCAGCTTTGCCTGTAAGTCTTTAGTGACAGCATCGGGCTTGTCAAGCTCCATCGCTTCGATCAGCTCACGAGTGAGGTCACGAAGCTCAATAAATGCCTTGAAACGCTTGTGCTGTGCTGTTCCTTTATCAAAACGGAACTCGCAGGCAGCGTTATTTTTCTTGAAGAACACCTGATCGTCAGACATAAAAAAGCTGTAATTACGCAGATTAGACGGAATCTGAACCTGAACGCCGTCAGCGGTCTTAGCATACACATCTCTGCCACGCTCATGACTGATCTCCGCCGAGAGCTTTCCGACAGCTTCATGAAGTGCCGATTTCAGGTCAAAGCCGTCCTCAGCAACAACCATAGTGCCTGAGCCGTAGAGCTTGTTGCCCTCGACCACAGTGCCAAGCACCATATCGGGGTGCTGTTCAAAATACTTGTTTATTGGCAGACCGTCAGCAGTTTCACCGATGTGTACCCAATCGGGAATATCGGACATTTCGGCAAGCGACTTGCCTTCATGCTTCTTCAAAAAGATAATATCCGTGGTGACTTCCGTGCCTGCATTATCCTTGAAAGCACCGTTCTTACCGCCCGGCAGACGAATAGCCCCGATGAAGTCAGCTTTGTCAGCCAACATCTGGCGAGTGCTTTCATCACGCTTGTCAAGAGTGCCTGCCGAGGTCACGAATGCCATGATACCGCCGTCTTTGAGCTTTGAGAGAGCTTCTGCAAAGAAATAGTCATGAAGTTTGGTAGTATCATGGACAGTATCTGTGAAGCACTTATAAGTACACCCACTCTTAAATCAGGCAATAGACCATATTCGATGAATATAAAATAACGCAACATGAGGCTATGTCTCCGAAACTATTAATGGAGGCATAGCTATTTTTTCTCTTGAAATAATCTCTCCGATGTGGTATAATGATAACTGATACATAAAGCATGACCAATTGTGAGGTGATTGCTATGAATATTGCTATCGTTGATGATGAACCTGTATTCTTAAAACAACTTCATAACAGATTAAGAGAAATGAAACTCCCCGACTGCGAAATACACGAATTTACAAGCGGGAGAGACTTATTGAGTTTCTATGTCAAGGGAATGTATGAAGTCATCATACTCGATGTTGAAATGCCCGATCTGACCGGATTGCAGACCGCTGAAAGAATCAGACAGATAGATGGTTCAGTTATTATTTCTTTCCTGACGAATTATGCCGAATTTGCCGTTAAGGGCTACGATGTGGGAGCGTTTCGCTATATATTGAAAAATCAGCCAGACTATGTATATACCAAACAGCTAAATTCTATCATTGCTGAGTGCCAGCAGCGATTTAGAACTTTCACTTTCAATAATAAAAATCTGTCATTCAAGTTCAGGCTGACAGATATTCTTTACTTTGAGGGACATAGAAGAAAGGTATCACTATTCACAGTTAATGGTGAATTGGAGTACGGCGGCGATTTTTCAACTGTGTGTGGCGAGTTGTTAAAGTACAATTTCGCTATTATAAACCGTGGAATACTTGTAAATCTTGACCATATACAGAATATTACCAAGTACGATATTATTCTAAGCAACGGCAGAAAAATCCCCATAGGCAAAACATATAAAGATGAGATAGTTGCTCGCTATCTTAACTATGCAACAGGGAGATGATCGAGTTGCCCGTATTGATTGAAAATATCATTGAGATTGTCAATGTAGCAATTGAAATGATGTTGGTATTCTTATACTTTTCCTTGTTGAGTAAGGCAAAAGTTAATAAAGCAGTTCTTTATCTGTCGTATCTTCTTTCTACTGTAATACTGTCAGCGACAGTTTTGTTGACAGATAATATTTTAGTGTATCTGATTACAACCATTATTCTTATTAGCTCCATGTCCTTTATTTGTTATGATGATTCAATCCGTCATAAAATATTTTGGAACATATTGTTTTTACTGATTATATCTATATCTGAACCTATTGTGATTGGATTACTTTGCATTGCTAATATGGGAACACCAGATGAATTCTTAGAGTCTGGTTTAGGACGTTATCTCGGAATGGTAGGCACAAATATAATTTATTTATGGCTTATAGGATTGATGCACCGCATAATAAACAAAAAAATTCGTGAACTGCCGATAAAATATTGGATATTGATAATAGTTATTCCAATCATAAGTATTTTTCTTTTACAAACAATGCTTGATGGATTTGTTGGCAGCAACACTTATAGTTATGTTTCTTTGGGCGTTTCTCTTGCAGGAATTATCTTTATAAACCTTGCTATGTTTAATTTCTTTGAAAGTTTTGAAGATAAGATAAAGTTAAAATACCTTGAAACAATAAAGCAACAGGAACAGGAAAACTATAAGCTGCTTACCCTGTCATACAAGCAAGTACGAGAGTTTAAACACGATATTGAAAATCAATTTTTAGTTCTGAATGATATGTTGGAAAACAATGATACTGATTCTGCTAAGGAATATCTTGTCAAGCTAAGCTCATTTGTAAGGCTTGCTAACAGACTCTGCTATACTGGTAATAATGCCGTCGATTCTATTGTGAACATCAAGGGTTCTCTTGCTCAGACATACGGTATAGAGTTTATTTGCAAGGTCAATATCATAACAAATATCAAGGCAGACGAATTGGAGTTGTGCCGTATCATCGGAAACGCTCTTGACAATGCAATAGAAGGTTGCCAGAGAGCTGGTGTATTACATAAGCATATTTGGATAAGCCTAATGGAAGAACGAGAGAAGCTATTTATTGTCATTACAAATACATCAGATAAGGTAGATACATCTGTTTTAACATCAACAAAGAAAGAACAAGGGCTTCACGGCATAGGGATAAACAGTATCAAATCCTCCGTTGATAGATTGGGTGGGTTAGTAAGTTTCGATTATGATGACGGAATTTTTAAGCTGAACATTATGGTTCGTAATTGTTTACAAATTTAACTATTTGCATTTCGGGACAAGAAGACGACATTTGGGGACACTTTGAGACCTTTTTTCTCAAAACCTATTGAAAAAATTTGCAACTTGTGTTATGATTTTTGCAGGAAGTGATTCAGAAATGATTTCAAAACTTGCAAAAAGCATAGCACACTTTTTTGTGGTTCAGAACATAACGGAAGAATCCAAAGAGGTGATCTACGCATATGGAATGGAGCTGCTGATCTCTGATGTGCTGAATACCATTATCGTCCTGCTGATTGCTCTGTTTTCCCATACGCTGCCTGCGGTTGTTGTATTCATAGCCGTATTTATGGGGTTGAGACAGTTTGTAGGTGGGTTTCACGCTAACAGTCATCTTAGTTGTATGTTCACGCTTGTCATGGTGATGATGGTTTTCTCTTACGGCATTTGCAATGTAAGCGGACATATTACGCCAATATTCAGCATCAGTTTCATAATGATAGCATTACCAATCATTCTATGTATTGCTCCCGTTCCGCATCCGAATAAACCGATGTCAGAGGAAAAGAGTGTCAAGCTAAGGAAAAGAAGCTGCATCTTAGCTGTTACCCTATCCGTTGTCACGATTGCACTGCTTGTATTCCAATATCAAAAACTAAGCCTTTATGTATCAAGCGGAATGCTGCTGTCAGCAATCATGGCACTGCTCGGTCACTTTTTGAATCGGGGTGATAACAGTAAACGATGATAAGGAAAGAGAAAAACGGAGTATTTTGGCGATTGTAATTCTTGCTCTTGTAAGGCTGGTGCTGTATATCTCAAATGGCAGCGTTTGCGGTATTACGTTTTATCAACCGAAAGAGCCTGACTTATCTGAACTGTTTGAAAGTAGGGATTTGTAATGAAAAAGCTGATGAGCATAGCAAAGAAGGCTTCTACGGCACTGGCGGCTCTTGCGCTGGTGGTAGCTACCACATCAGTTCCGAGTGCTTGCTTCCATTGGTTCGCACAACCTGTAGAGCCAGAAGAGCTGAGAAACTATGTAAACAAGAAATAATTGGCAACTGTGTGTTGCAGAAAGGTGGTATGAAATGGTTAAGAATAAGATTTTGAAACGTATCGTGGCAGGTCTTAGCTGTATTGCGTTATCTACAACTATGCTTACGAGTTTACCTGCTTTTGCCGATGATTATGTTGACGAATATCAATATTACTCAACGTTAGATCCTAATGGTGAAGAGTACCAAGAATGGAAATCAAATCTGGCAAGTTCTGCTGTAAGTGTTCCCCAAAATAGAATGCTTAAAAGTATTCTCAAAAATAATACTTTAATAGCAAATGACTACATTGAGTTCAACACTGCAAGTAATGGTCACTATACTATTGGTACAATAGGAGGAAACCCTAACAGTTCAACTGATGATAATAAAAAGATGCTTTTCGGTCATCCGGGTGGAGGAACATCAAAAACAACAATTGTTGTTGGTGAAAGCATAAATGAGTTTACATCATCAAATGTAACTTATGATGCTGATGGTTCTAAAAGTGTTTCCAAAGCTTCTTATGATGGTGTTGATGTCACACAAGAACTATCTATTATTGAGAATTCGGCGACTGGACGAGATGATGTTGTTAAGATTAAGTATATCGTCAAAAATGATACAGAATACGCCAAACAAGTGGGCATAAGAATTATGATGGACACTATGCTCGGTGGTAATGATGCTGCGCCATTCAGAGTAAACGGATCTGATGTAACAACTGAAACCGTATATTCAGGTTCTAATATTCCGCAAATATGGCAAGCCTTTGATTCCGCAACTAATCCCGGTGTAGTAGCACAAGGTACATTCTACAAATCGGGAGACAGAAAACCTGATAAAGTACAATTTACTAATTGGGGAAATGTAACAAGTACGCTATGGGATTATGTGACTCAGCCAGGACGATCTAATGGAGATAGTGCAGTATCCATCACATGGAACAAAGATACTTTCACCAGTGGTGAAACACGAGAATTTGTTACCTATTATGGATTGAGTGAGTTAGAACAGAATTTAATTCCTCCGTTAGCATTAAGTGTATACGCTGATAATAAGGTTAGTATTTCCAATTTTAATTATGATGATATAAATGCAAATGTATATTTGGATAATATTGGAGATGGCGATGCGACAGATGTATCGATAAAAATCACTGCTGATAACCTTGAACCAAAGTATGGAACCTCACTTACACACAATTATTCGGTAATAAAGCCAAGTAAAAGCTATTCAATTCCTTTGAAATTTATAGTTCCAACAGATTCAAAACATAATTCTGATATAAATGCAAAATTGGATTTTGAATTATCATACAAAGTTGCCAAGACCGGTGATACAGAAGTAAAGCGAATAACCAAAAACATAACAATTCCTAAATTGAAAAGAGCCGTTGTAGTAGTACCGGGAATAATGGGAATAGATCTTGCAAAAACATCAAATGATGAAAGTGTATGGGGATCTTGGATTGAACAGCCAAGTAACTTTGATGATGTTAAAAAAATTCACAATGCGTTCCAGTCGCTCAAATGCGATTACTACGGTAATAGTAATATTGAATTATATCCTGTTAATAATTATGGATATGATGATACTTATAAAGGAATAATTGAATCACTAAATAATGATACTGATATTTCTGATAAGTATGATATCTTATTTTTCCCGTATGATTGGAGAATGGGAGCGCAAATAACGGCTAATAATCTTCATGATCTTATTAGTGATTATAATGAGGTAGTTTTTGTTGCACATAGTATGGGTGGTATTGTTACAGAAAAATACATTTCGGAATATGGTGCTGATAATATTTCTAAACAAATAACTGCCGGAACACCATTTTGGGGTGCGCCAACGATGCTTTGCGTTTTAAGCACTGGTGATTTATCATATATCATAGGAGGACTCGGGGTAGCAGAATCATTATTTACTTCATTTGAACTTCCAAGTGTTTTGGTGAATTTAGGCAGTTGTTATGATTTGTTGCCAAATAAAGATTATACAGATGACTGGCAGTGGATATATTCATATAAACGAACTTATGATCATTGGTATGATTATTTTATAGATAACGGCAATTTTACGTATTTTACATTTGACGAATTTGATGAGCTGATTTCTGATGATTATAATAATTATCTTTGGATAGATGGAAAATATAACCATAGCCGCATAAAAATATCCCAAAACAATACTAATAATCTGAAAAGAATAGCATTAGTAGGAAGTAATAGAAATACCATTTCAACTATTCAACATTGTCCTGGCGATAGAGGATTGCAATTCGTTCCAGAATATGGTATTGGCGATAGTGTAGTTCCAATTGAAAGTGCAACAATGAATTTTAATCACGATCTTTTGGATATAAAAATCTTTGATCAAGATCATATGGGGTTAATACAGAGTCAGGAATGCATAGATGAGATATTAAAAAACATAAAAGATACAAAATCATTTATGAAGCTGCCCATGAGAACAAAAATGGCAAATAACAATCTTACATCTAATGCCATAGAAGAAACCAAGACACTTTCAAATAAGCTTGCTATTTCAGGTTATTTTGATTTATTCTTTTCAAACGAAACCTGTTCATATTATTACACAAATTCAGAGGTTCATGAAGGGAATAATTTTAAATTTGACCCTTTAACATCAGTTGGCAATCCGATTTTACTGGCTCAATTTGCTGATGATAATTATGATTGTAAAATCAATTCACTTGCTGATCAAAACACTGATATTATGTGCAATATTGATGGAAACATCTATTTGTATACCAATATCTCTGTGAATAGTGGATCTGTATTATTCTTAAATTTATCAGATGGTTCATTTTTTATTAACATTGATCTTGATAATGATGGTGAAATAGATACAACTGTTACGCCAACTATCAATCCAGGGGTAATTCAAGATGATGAGAAATCACCTGAAATAACAGTAGAATCTTGCAATGCAGGTATTAGTAACTCAAATACTATAAATCCCAATATAGTTATAACTAACAACTCTGACAAGCCTTTAAAAATGAGTGATATAACTATAAATTATGTATTTAATGCAGACAATAAAGAAAACCTTGAATACCATTGCGACTGGCTTGCTGTAGATAATCAATACTTAGGTAATACTTCGGTTTGTGAATTTGTTAATGACGATTACGGAAATACATATGCAAAAATCAAATTTAATACCGATGTTGAACTTCAACCTAATAAACAGTTTGTAATCCATTTTAGACTAAATGCAGCAGATTGGTCTAATTGGGATACATCGAATGATTATTCAATGGGAACAGAACAGCTATTGCCAAATGATAAAATAATTGTTTTTTATAATGAACAGCTTATAAGCGGTGTCCAGCCTTGAAGTAGAGGTTGAAGCAATGAAAAAAACAATTATAATTATAATTATATCATTATTAGTTACGGCAGGCACTTTTGTTTTATCTAAGTATCACAACAGAGATAAAATGATGACTCAAATGAATAAAGATATACAAGATTATTATTATATAAGCTGTCCAAATGGAAATGAGCTTGACATCAAGCAAAAGAGCAGTAATGAATATCAATACTCTATTCTTAGTTATCCTTTTAGCACAACAGAATACACTAACAAATTTACATTCAGATTAAAAGTGAGTCTTGATCAGAAATTCATATTTGAAAAAATCGGCTTATTGACAGGCACAAGCGGAGTAAACGCAAATACAGACTTTCCTAATTGTCTTATTAAAGAAAATGATTCTTCTCAATATCAACGTTTTTTTCTCCCCACGCCAGAAGAAGATAATGATGTTTCAACAATCCTTGGCGAAGGCAAAATATATGTATCATTCAAGAATGCAATCAATTCATCAGATATATCATCTGTAATAGATGAATATAGTGAATACGGAACAGTGACATGGCTTTGGGTCGATACTTACAATGATTCTGATTCAACACTACCAACGATTCAAAATCCTCAAAATGACGAAAGAGGAGTGTATGGTATCCCGTTGTTCTATGCTGGCGAAAAGCTCATTTCACCATTAGATAAGTTTGTTAATATAATAAATGATAAACACGCTTATTTGGAAGACGAATTTGAAAACATAAGAAACGGTATTAATACAGGTAAAGATACTATTAAGCAATCTGATATTAATATTATAGGTATTGTTTTATTGTCCCAAAAAGATTTGAACCGTAGTGCCATAATAAACGAAATCGCCATAAAGGGAAATGTCTATGTAGTTAACTAAACTATAAATTTATTGTTATCTTGTTTTATTGCCAAATACTATATTTTTCGTTCCACACAAGTCTGAATAGGCATTGTGGGGCACACCACAACAGGCACAAACTCTATTGGAACTGAATAACCGCAAGCCCTCGGAAATGCTCTTGTAAGCGTTTCTGAGGGCTTTTTCTTTTCAGCGGTTAGAATTCCGCTCCGCAGGCTCGGATAGTGATGTGTGGCATTTCCGTTCGCCTGACGGTCAAGCTGAGGTCGGCTCGGTGATGCCGTGACGGAGTTCATACTCACGCACACGGCGGTAGAAAGTATTTGCTGACATATTCATTCTCCGCATAAAGTCCCTGCCCGTGATGTGCTTGGCTCTCCATTCCCCATAGAGCTGACCGAACCTCGTCCAGTCGGTGGGGATAGGCTTTCGCCCGGTGTACTTGCCCTGAGCCTTAGCGATCTCGATGCCCTCACGCTGTCGCTGTTTGAGCTGCTCACGCTCCAACTGTGAGAGTGCAGCGAACACGGTGAGCATAAATTTGCCCGCAGGAGTGTCGGTGTCAATTTTCTCCTTGTGGCTGATGAGCGTTACTCCCTTGTCTGTGAGGGTGTCGATGATGTTCAGCAAGTCCTTTGTGGAGCGTCCCAGACGGCTGATACTCTCGATGTAGAGGGTGTCACCCTCACGCACATAGTCAAGCATTGCCCTGAGCTGAGGGCGGTCGGTGTTCGCTCCTGACAGCTTCTCGGAGAAGATGCGGTCAACCTGATAACTGCACATGATCTCCTGCTGTCTCGCTGTTTCCTGATGCTCCGTAGAAACACGGATATAACCTATTTTGCTCATAGTAT
>ENA-USZK01000730-USZK01000730.1-human-gut-metagenome-genome-assembly--contig:-NODE-730-length-16051-cov-6.429135_pt1 | contig 16051 bp, 18 predicted proteins | sample MGYA00250043_ERZ773534 | MGnify/ENA primary metagenome ERZ773534 (study PRJEB29103, sample SAMN06112056) | human gut metagenome | biome: human gut; feature: ankylosing spondylitis patient; material... | reverse complement strand
AGCGTCACCTGGGCAAAGCCCATCTGGTTCCGCTTCTCCGTGCCGCCGAAGATCACGTCCTCCATCTTGGCGCCGCGGAGCTGGCGGCTGTTCTGCTCGCCCATGACCCAGCGTATGGCGTCGGAGATGTTGGACTTGCCGGACCCGTTTGGTCCCACGATAGCGGTGATGTCCTCGCCGAAATTCAATACCGTCTTGTCGGGGAAGCTTTTGAACCCCTGTATCTCAAGTGCTTTTAAGTACAACTGCGTCACCTCTTATACTTTGGCATACCTTAACTAAGATAGTATACTATGGAAGTCCCCGTTTTTCAAGAAAAACCGCGCGCCGGCATGAAAAAAGCGGAGAGCCCCCGCCCTCCGCCAATGTCTATCCATGCCGCCGTTCGATCTGTCCGTACAGTGCCTCCAGCGCGTCGCCCAGTGTACCGATCCGATCGATGATTCCCTCTGCCACCGCCTGCTCGCCGTACAGCACCGTCCCCACGTCATTGGCCATGTCGCCGCTGGAGAGCATCAGCTCCCGGAACCGTTCCGCGGTCACGCGGCTGTTGGCCGCCACGAACTGAATAATGCGCTCCTGGAGGCGTTCAAAATACCTGTACGTCTCCGGCGCGGCAATGACCGTCCCGGACATCCGCACCGGGTGCACCGTCATGGACGCCGTGGGCGCGATGAACGTCTCCTTTCCGCACACCGCCAGCGGTACGCCGATGGAGTGCCCGCCGCCCAGCACCAGCGTCACCACCGGCTTCGTCATGCCCGCTGCCAGTTCCGCGATGGCCAGTCCCGCCTCGATGTCGCCGCCCACGGTGTTCAGAAGCAGCAGCACCCCGTCCACCTGTTCGTTCTGCTCCAGCGCCGCCAGCAGCGGCAGCACGTGCTCGTACTTCGTGCTCTTCAGATTGTCCGGCAGCAGCGTGTGTCCCTCCACCTGCCCCACGATGGTCAGGCAGTGTATCGTCCCCCGGCTGTTTTTCACCACAGTGCTGCCCATATCAATGATCGGCTGTACCGGCACCGCCGCTTTTTCCTCGTTCTTTTCCCGGTTTTCGTCGTTGCTCATATCCGCGCCTCCTTTTTGCCGTAGCTTGCGCGGATACCGCCTCTTTCATGCAAAAAGAGCGCCTCCCGGCGCTCTTTTTCGTTATTCGTTATCTTCTGTTGTGGGGATACCAGATCTTCTGCTTCTCCGCCTCGCGGATCAGTTCCTCCCGGAAGTCCGGGTGCGCGATGGAGATCAGCTTCTCCGCGCGCTCCCACACCGTCAGTCCCTTCAGGCACACGCAGCCGTACTCCGTCACCACGTACATGGTGTTCACGCGGGTATCCGTCACCACGGAACCGTTCTGCAGGGTAGGCCGTATGCGGGAATGCAGCGTGCCGTCCTTGTCTGCGTGGGTGGAGCTGAGACAGATAAAGCTCTTACCGCCCTTGGACAGATACGCACCCAGCACAAAGTCCTGCTGTCCGCCGGCGCCGCTGATCTGCTTGGTGCCCGCCGTCTCACCGTTCACCTGCCCGTACAGGTCCACATCCACCGCGTTGTTGATGGAGACAAAGTTGTCGATGGCCGCGATGGTGCGGATGTCGTTGGTGTAGCTGATGGGCGCGGCCATGCACGCCGGGTTGTCGTCCAGATAGTCGTACAGCTTCTGGGTACCGGCGGCAAAGGCGAACACCTGCCGGCCCCGGTCGATGTTCTTCTTCATGCACGTGACCTTCCCCGCCATAGCCAGATCCACATAGGCGTCCACGTACATCTCCGTGTGTACGCCCAGATCCTTCAGGTCGGACTCGCACAGCATGGCGCCCACGGTGTTGGGCATACCGCCGATGCCCAGCTGCAAACAGGCCCCGTCGGGTATCTGCTCCACGATCAGCTTCGCCACCGCCCGGTCCACCTCCGTAGCCGTGCCGCTGGGCTGGATGCCCATGGGGTCGTTGCGTCCCTCCACGATCATGTCCACATCGCTGACGTGGATGCAGTTGTCAAAGCCGCCCAGGCACCGGGGCATATTTTCGTTGACCTCCACGATGACCACCTTGGCCATCTCGCACACCGCCTTCACATGCGAAGCCGACAGTCCGAAGTTGAAGTACCCGTGCTTGTCCATCGGGGCCACCTGGAACATGGCCACGTCCGGCGGCGTGATGTGGTCGTAGTAGTACCGGGGCAGCTCGGAGTACCGCATGGGCTCGTGGAACCCGGCGCCGCTGGCGATATGATGGCGCTCCACGCTGCTCATGTGGTGAGAGTTGAAGATGATATGGTGCACCGGGTCCTCGATGTCGAAGATCGCCGGCTTCCACAGGCTGATACCGCCCCGGACCTTCACATCCTCCAGCTCCGGTGCACGGCGGGCCAGCGCCTCGTCCAGCACCCGGGGATGAATGGCGCAGAAACCGTAGTCCACCCAATCACCGGACTTGATGACCTTCACCGCCTCGTCCGCGGTGGTCAGTTTCTGCTTGTACAGCGCCTGAAAATCAGCAAAAGCCATGTCCTGTTCCTCCCTGTTCTTTCCTATCCCTTCCGACGAAGGCTGAATTTTCTAATTGTTAATTTTACCACAATGCAGCCCGCGGGGAAATTGACGAAACCCACAAGAATTCCCGGGAATGCTTGTGCAAAAATGAACAGGTCCGGCATGGATATCATCCGCTCAACGCCTCTACCTCCTCCGACATGATCACCCGTATCTCGTTGACCGCCGTGTCGTTGTTCTTTTCGCTCTGACACATCTTTGCCGCTGTCCCCACCAGCGCCTGCAGGATACCTCCCAGCTCCTTGACCTCCTTCAGGCTGCCCTCTCCGCTTTCCAGCCGTTCCGTAGCCCCGGCAGCCGCCGTCTCCAGCAGCTTTGCCGTGGCCATCAGGCATCGCCGGAGTATCTGCTTTTCCGCCTCCTCCCGACCGATCTGCCACTGCCCCTTGACCGCGTGTCGCCACACCGTCTGCGTACACACATGGTACTCCCTTGCCAATCGCTGATAGGTATACATTCCCGACTCATACTTACGCCTTACCTCTCCCCAGTTCACGTCTGCTCTTTTCATATGCGCTCCCCCCTTCCTGCGATCCTGTTCTGCCCCTATGCCAAAAAACCGGGAGAGTTGCCCATAAACAGGCAACTCTCCCAAAATTATTTTTCTTTTCCCCCGCTTCATCCCCCGTCCCTTTCGTACGGCACGCTTCTCCCATCGTCCCGCTCTTTCGCGACCCGAGATCGCCCTTACTTTGCCTTGAACTCTATCCACTCATTGTCCATAAGGACAACTACCAAGTCTTCCTCAATAACAGCATACGGAGTCCCCAGGTCTCTGTTGAAGTTTGCCTCACCATCTTTTCGGGGAACGCCATCCTCCGCATACGACGTGGTGTACTGAATAACACTCTCGTCTACTTCAACGGGAACAGCATTATCGGTCGAATAGTAATTTATCCCATTTACCATTATCGTCGCAGGATAGTCCCCAACATTCGACTTTCCGCAGCCCGCCATAGCAACAACGCAAACCAACGCTAACACTGATGCCATCAACTTTTTCATACGATCACGCTCCCCCTGTCAAATTCCAATTGATCCGTTCTATCTTCAGCACAATGCTCTTAAATCCTCTTGCCCACCTCGATTGTACCATGCCTCTCCGCAAGGTCGCAAGATACTTTCCCCTGCACGCCATTGTGAAAACAACCAAAAACACCTCCGCTGCCTGTGGGGCAGCGGAGGTGTTTTACGATCTAATTACTCCTCGTCGGCGTCCTCGTCAGCGGCGGGAGCCAGCAGCGCACGGATGGACAGGGAGATCTTCTGCTTCTCCTCGTCGATGGCGGTGATCTTGGCGTCCACCATCTCGCCCTCGGTCAGCACGTCGCCGGGCTTCTCGATGCGGCGGTCAGCGATCTGGGAGATGTGGATCAGGCCATCCACACCGGGCACGACCTCGGCGAACGCGCCGAAGGTCATCAGCTTCACGATGCGCACGTTGGCCACATCGCCCACGTGGTAGGTAGCCATGAACTTATCCCAGGGATTCATGCTGCGATCCTTCACGCCCAGAGAGATCTTGTGCTTCTCGGGATCGAAGGAGATAACGTACACGTCCAGCGTGTCGCCCACGGAGACGACCTCGGCGGGGTTCTTAATACGGCTCCAGGACAGCTCGGAGATATGTACCATACCATCCACGCCGCCGATGTCCACGAACACACCGTAGGAAGTCATGGACTTCACGGTGCCGGTGTAGTGCTTGCCGACCTCGATGTTGTTCCAGATCTCCGCCTGGGCGGCCTGACGGGCCTCATAGGTCACGGCCTTGATGGAGCCGACGACGCGGCGGCGGGCACGGTTGACCTCGGTGATCCGCAGGGACACGGTCTGGCCGATCATGGTGCTCAGCTCAGCGCCGCGGGGCAGACCGGACTGGGAAGCGGGCACAAACACGCGCACGCCCTTAACATTAACGACGATACCGCCCTTGTTCTCCTCGGTGACTTTACCTTCGAGAGTGGTCTTGTCCTCGCGGGCCTTCTCGATATCCTCCCAGACCTTGACAGCGTCCAGACGCTTCTTGGACAGCATGGCATAACCCTCCACGTCGTTGACGCGGATGATATAGGTCTCGATCTCGTCGCCGACCTTGACGACGTCCTCAGGCTTCACATTGGGATCTGCGGACAGCTCGTCCACAGAGATATAGCCCGCCTGCTTGCAGCCCAGATCGACCTGCACCTCGGTGGGGCCGATCGCCGTTACAATACCGGTTACCTTCTCTCCTGTATTCAAAGTCTTAAAAGATTTTTCCAGCATTTCCTCGAAGCTCTCTTCGGTAGCTTCCACGTTCTTGATCTCGTCGCTCATTGTTGCATATACCTCCTTAATGATGCCCGCTGGCGTGGACGCGCCGGCTGTAAGCCCCGCCACAGAACATCCGTTAAGAAAGTCAGCCCGTAGTTCCTCCGCGCCCTCGATCTGATAGACGCGGGCGCAGCGGGTACTGCAGATCTCCGATAAATGTTTGGTGTTGGCACTCTTACGATCTCCGACCACGACCATAACGTCCACCCGCCCGGCGATATCCGCCGCCTCGGATTGACGTTTTTGCGTAGCATCACATATTGTATCAAATATTTCGGCGTTTGTACACTCTTTTTTTAAAAAATTTACGCACTTTTCCCATATCGAGCGGATGCAGGTGGTCTGCGCGACAGCCAGCAAACGCTCTGTCCGCCGCGTGGGGACAGCCGCCAGCCATTCCGCCAGCTCCTCCGCATTGCCCAGCACCACGCTGCGGCTGCTGCGGCTGGCGGCGGCGATGACCTCCGGGTGGTGATCCTCCCCGATGATGAGGGGCGTCCGCCCCTCCTGCTCCGCCCGCTCCACCAGCCGGTGGATGCGCAGCACATGGGGACAGGTGGCGTCCAGCACCCGCGCGCCCCGCGCTTCCAGCGTCCGGTACGTCTCCACCGGCTCGCCGTGGGCGCGGATGAGCACCGTCTCCCCCGGCTGCACCTCCTCCGCGGACTGCACCTGCCGGGCGCCCAGCGCCCCCAGCCGCCGCACCACGCTGTCGTTGTGGATGATGCTGCCCAGCATAACGCAGCCGCCGGCGGCTGCGGTCTCCTCCGCCATGCGCACCGCCCGCTCCACGCCGTAGCAGAACCCGGCGCTCTGCGCCTGTATCACTCGCATTCGATGCCTCCCAGCGCGTAGGCGCGGCGCATGACCTCACGGGCGTTGGCGGTGTATTCCTCCGCCGTGCCCTTCCGCCCGGTGTACTCCGGGGCAAAGGGCGCGCCGATGATGATGGGCGTCCGGCGGAACAGCCGCTTCTTCGTACCGATGAACACCGGCACCAGCTTCACCCCTGCGCGGATGGCCATCATGCCCGCGCCGGACTTGACCTCCGCGTGGCCGGGGTTTTTTACCCGCGTGCCCTCCGGGAACAGGAACAGGTTCCAGCCGTCCCGCAGGCTCTGTATGGCGGTCTTGACCGCGCCGATGTCGCTGTGACCCCGATCCACCGGGAACACGCCGATGGCACGGAGAAACCCGCCCAGCACCGGTATGGAGAACAGCTGTTTCTTGGCCATGATCCGCACGTTGAACGCCTGGGGCATGGACAGCACGAACAGCACCGGATCCCACAGGTTGGAGTGGTTGGCACACAGCAGGTACGGCCCCTCCCCCTCCTTCAGGTTCTCCGTGCCCCGCAGCTCCACCGGCAGAAAAAACAGCACCAGCGGCCGCAGCACCCGCCACACCGCCGCGTAAAACTTGTTTCTCACTGCTCCACGCTCCCCCGGATCACATCCAGCAGCAGCTCCAGACTGGCCGCGAAGTCCATGTCCGTGTTGTCGATCATGATGGCGTCGTCCGCCGGGCGCAGCGGCGCCGCCGCCCGGTGGGTATCGTTATAATCCCGCTGCTCCATCTCCCGCAGCACCTCGTCAAAGGGCTTGGGCGTGCCCCGCTGCTCCAGCTCCAGACAGCGCCGCCGCGCCCGCGTCTCCACGTCGGCGCACAGGAAGATCTTCACGTCCGCGTCCGGCAGCACCACCGTGCCGATGTCCCGACCGTCCATGATGACGCTGTGCTCCCGCGCCAGCGAGCGCTGCAGCTCCATGAGATAGTCCCGCACCTGCGGGATGGCCGACACGTCGGAGGCGTACCGGGAGATGGCGGGCAGCCGTATCTCCTTCGTCACGTCCTCGCCGTTGAGGTACATCCGCTGCAGGCCATCCTCGTCGTACCGCAGAGACACGGTGATCTCCGGCAGCGCCGCCGTCACCGCCGCCGCGTCCGTGGGCTGGATGTCGTGCCGGTACATGTACACGCCGATGGTGCGGTAGATGGCGCCCGTGTCCACATACAGGATGTGCAGCGCCTCCGCCGCCGCCCGTGCCAGCGTGCTCTTCCCCGCGCCGGAGGGCCCGTCGATGGCCACGGCGTAATGCTTCTCAGTCATACATTTCCTCGCTTTCTGCGGCGGACAGTCCCGCCAGATACCCGGTCGCCCACGCGATCTGCAAATTAAATCCGCCCGTATAGGCGTCCACGTCCAGCACCTCTCCGGCAAAATACAGCCCGTCCACCCGCTTGGACGCCATGGTGTTGGGAGCTACCTCCCCCACCTTGATGCCGCCTGCGGTGACGATGGCCTCGCTGACCGGCCGCGTGCCGGTCACATCCAGCGTGAAGTGCTTCAGCACCTGCACCAGCCCACGGCGCTGCTCCTTCGTCAGGCTGTTGGCCTTTTCGTTTCCGGATAGCCCCGCCCGGCGCAGCAGCACCGGGATCATGCTGTGGGGCACCAGCCCCGCGGCGATGTTGCTCATGTCCCGGTTGGGATTCTCCCCGATGTCCCGCAGCAGCCGCGCGTCCAGCTTCTGCTCGTCCAGCGCGGGCTTCAGGTCGATATCCAGCCGGTACGTCTCCCCCTCCCAGCGCCGCAGATGGGCGCTGGCGGACAGCACCAGCGGCCCCGACACGCCGAAATGGGTGAACAGCAGCTCGCCGAACTCCCGGAACACCGGCTTTTTCTTCCCGTTGTACACCGTCAGCTCCACGTTCCGCAGGCTCAACCCCTGCATGTCCGGACAGTCGCTCCCGGCGCACACCAGCGGCACCAGCGAGCCGCGGGGCGGCACCACCGTGTGCCCCAGCTCCTGCGCCATGCGATAGCCGTCCCCGGTGGAGCCGGTGCCCGGATAGGACACACCGCCGGTGGCCAGTATCACCGCCTGCGCGGGATAGGCATCCTTCTCCCCCTGCACGGCTGTCACCGCGCCGTTCTCCGTCTCTATATGCAGCGCCCGATCCCGCGCCCAGCGGACGCGGCGGCGCTTCAGCTCCCGTTCCAATGCGTTGGTGATGTCAAAGGCGCTGTCGGACACCGGGAATACCCGATTGCCCCGCTCCACCTTCAGCGGCACGCCCAGCGCCCGGAAAAAGGCCATGGTATCCTGCGGCGTGAACCGCGTCAGCGCGCTGTACAGGAACCGCCCGTTGCCGGGAATGTTGGCCAGCAGCGTCTCCCGGTCGCAGTCGTTGGTCACGTTGCAGCGACCCTTTCCCGTGATATTCACCTTTTTGCCCAGCCGTTCGTTGGGCTCCAGCAGCGTCACCTGCGCGCCCTGCCGGGCGGCGGTGATGGCCGCCATCAGACCGGCGGCGCCGCCGCCGATCACCACGATGCTCTTTTCCATATCACTCGTCGTCTTTTCCGAAAATACTGTACCGCGACCACACCTGCTCCATGTCCGCCAGCGTTGCGGACAGGTCGTCCCGCCGCTGCTGCCCCACCGCCAGTATCAGCGCGTTCAGCAGGCTCAGGGGCGCCGCCATGGAGTCCACAAAGGAGATCATGTCGCAGGGCGCCAGCAGCGACACCGACGCCATCTGATACAGAGGCGACAGCGCTGAATCGGTGATAGCCACCACGTCGCCGCCCTTCCTGCTGGCGTATTCCACCGCATGTATGGCCATCTTGGAGTACCGGGGGAAGCATATCCCCACCAGCACGTCCCCTCTGCCGATGTGCGCCAGCTGCTCGTATATCTCGCCGGCGGCGCTGGACTGCACCAGCGTCACGTTCTTGAAGATCAGGTGCATGTAAAAGTTCAGGTAGCCCGCCAGAAACGACGAGGAGCGCACGCCCAGAATGTAGATGTGCTTGGCTCCCAGCAGCTTGTCCACCGCGCAGCTGAAGGCGTCGCGATCCAGCCGATCGATGACATTGTGGATGCTGTTCATATCCCGCTGCATCACGCTGCCCAGAATATCCGCGCCGGACATCTGGTCGCGGGACACCTGTATCCGCTGAATGGACGTCAGCTTGCCGCGGATCAGCTCCTGCAGCGCCTTCTGCATCTCCGGATAGCCGTCGTAGCCCAGCTGGGCGGCAAAGCGCACCACCGTGGACTCGCTGACCGAGGCTGTCTCTCCCAGCCGCGCGGCGGTCATAAACGCCGCCCGGTCATAGTTGTCCAGTATGAACGCGGCAATGCGCTTCTGTCCCTTGGAGAAGCCGTCCATACCGCTCCGAATGGTCTGCAAGACATTTTCGTTCATGTCAGTCGCTTCCTTTGATAGATTCCAGTTCTCCGGCTGTGAGGTACCGCCACCGTCCCGGCGGCAGCGCTCCCAGCTCCAACCCGTCCTCCGCCACCCGGCACAGCCGGGTCACGGTCAGCCCCACGGCGGCGCACATGCGGCGTATCTGCCGCTTTTTCCCCTGATGGATGACGATCCGGTACTCCGCCCTGTCGCCCCGGCGGTACAGCTCGTCCACCTGCGCCGGCGCGATGGGCTGTCCGTCCAGCGATGTCACGGCGCGCAGACGCCCGGCGCTGCCTTCATCCGCGCCGGAAACGGACACTATGTACACCTTGTCCACCTGATGGCTGGGATGCAGCAGCCGCTGGGTCAGTGCCCCGTCGTTGGTGAACAGCAGCAGCCCCTCGGAGTCCCTGTCCAGCCGCCCCACGGGATAGACCCGCACGCCGCAGTCCTTCACCAGCTCCGCCGCCGTGCGCCGCCCGCGCTCGTCCGACAGGGTGGTGACATAGCCCCGGGGCTTGTGGAGCATGATGTACACATGACCGGCGGCACAGCCGATGGGTCGTCCGTCCACCGCCACGGTGTCCGTCTCCGGGTCAGCCTTGTCGCCGATGTGCGCCGCCTGTCCGTTGACTGTGACCCGTCCTGCGGCGATCCACTCCTCCGCCGTCCGCCGGGAGCACAGCCCCGCCGCGGCCAGCAGCTTCTGTACGCGCTCGGTCATGCCGTCACCTCTTTCCCACATTCTCCGCCGCCCGCAGCAGGCGGGCGCGCAGCTCATTTTCCGCGCCGGTGAGCATAAAGCCCCAGCGGTACAGTGCCTCGTGGTCGTTCCAGTCGTCCCCGTCCCGCAGCGTCACCGCCACCAGCCGCCGTCCGTCCTTTTCCGCGCAGGACACCAGCGTCCGCCCCGCCGCCTTCGTGTACCCGGTCTTTAACCCCAGGCACCCCTCCATGCGGCCCAGCAGCTTGTTGTGATTGGTCAGCGTCCGTCCGCCGATGACCGCCTGCCGGGTAGACGCCATGCGCAGCAGCGTCGGTTCGTTCACCGCCGCCCTTGCCAGCTGCGCCATATCCCGCGCCGTGGAGTAGTGCTCCTCGTCGTCCAGCCCGTTGGGGTTGTCGAAATGGGTATCCGCCATCCCCAGCGCCGCCGCCTTTTCGTTCATCAGCGCCACGAAGGGCTCCAGCCCTCCGGCACACTCCGTCACCGCCAGCGCCGCGTCGTTGCCGGAGCACAGCAGCAGGCCGTACAGCAGCTCCTCCAGCGTCAGCTTCTCCCCCGACCGCAGATACATGGACGAGCCCTCCGCCATGTGGGATGCCGTAACGGTCACAACGTCCGTCAGCGTCCCCTGCTCCAGTGCCACCAGCGCCGTCATCAGCTTGGTGGTGCTGGCGATCAGCATGCGCTGCCGCCCGTTTTTTTCATACAGCACCCGTCCGCTGTCCGCATCCATCAGGACGCAAGCCGTGGCGGAGACCTCCACAGCCTCCGCCACAGCGGGTATGCAACAGAGCACTGTCAGCGCGGCGCACAGCGCCGCTCCCATACGTCGGATCACCGGAAGCCCCCCGTTCCTTACAGGATACCTCCAGTCTATTCCGACGCTGGCTCGTCTTATATATCAGAAATCCTTATTGCGCTTCTTATCCACGAAGCCCTCCACCCGATCCAGCAGCTCCGGCACCATCTCGATGACGCGATCCACCGTGGTGATGGCGGGCGTGCCCACCGGCAGCATGCGGGTCACACCGCCCTTGACCACCAGAAAGGCCATGGGCTCCACCCGCACGCCTGCGCCGCAGCCGGCACCGGAGTTCTCCTTATTCTTGCCGTAGTCACCGCCGCCACAGCCGAAGCCGTAGCTCAGCCGGGACACGGGGATCAGCGTCACACCGTCAGGCGTGGTGATCGGCTCGCCCACGATGGTGTTGGAATCCACCATCTGACGGATCTTGTCCATGGATGTCTCCATCATCGCGGAGAGGGAGCTCTTGTTCTTTTCGGTCATTTCCATGATGTACTCTCCTTTTCTCAAGTTGTTATATGGTCTGCGCCATCGCCCGATGGCGTCCGGTCTGCGGTATCATGCTCCTTCGGCGCGGCTCCGTTCTCCTTTGCCTGCGCCTTCTCCTGCGCGCTGTGCCGCTTCTGCATGGCCAGATACCACCGCAGCACCGGCTTGGCAAAGGCAAGGCCGATGGCCAGCAGGTCGCGTATTTGCAGCGTCACGCCCACCTCGCCGGTGAGACGCAGCTCCGACGCGTCAAAGTCCACCTCCACGTGGAGCCGGGGATCCGGTATGCACATCAGCCGCTCCAGCTGGGGCATCACCGTCCACATGCCCGCGTTGACGTAGCCGTACAGCTCCGCCGCGCCCGCCGGGTCAGCCGCGCCCGGCAGCGATGCCGACAGGTGCAGCGGGTCGATCAGCAGCCGCTGCCGCGTCTTGCGCAGGCCGTTTTTCAGGCACTCCCACAGCGCAGGCAGCGCCGCCTTGATGTCCTCCTTCGTCAGGTGGAGCTTTTTCTTCTTCTCGCCGCCCTCCGCCTTGGCCTTTGCGGGCTTTTCCTTCTTTTTCTTCTCTTTCCTGGGCTTCTCCGGCTTTTCGGGCTTGGGAAGGAGCTGTATCCGCGCCGGCCCCGCTATGACGGTGACTCTCGTTTCCGCAAGGCTGCCCGTGAATTCCACGCGCACACCCAGCCGCAGCAGCGACAGCAAAAAGAACGCCAGCAGGATACCCAGAATGATGTAAAGTGCCGTCACGTCTCGCCCTCCTTCCCGTTTCTGCCTCTATCCTCAGAGCAGCTCCGGGCTGCCCTCGCCCATGTCGTCGTCCAGACGCAGCTGGCCGTCCGCCTCCATGCCCGGCAGCTGCGGCAGCTCGTCCAGCGAGTTCAGGTGAAACGCCCGCAGGAACGCCTGCGTCGTCCGGTACAGCCGGGGGCGTCCCGGCACCTGAAGCCGTCCGCACTCCTCGATCAGATGCCGATCCAGCAGCAGCCCCACCGTATAGGAGCTGTCCACGCCGCGGATCTGATCCACATAGGCGCGGGTGGTGGGCTGGTAGTAGGCGATGATGGTCAGCACCTCCAGCGCCGGCTGGCTGAGCTTGGCGGGCTTGCGTATCTCAAAGGCCTTGCGGATCAGCTCGCCGTACTCCGGCGCGGAGCACAGCTGCCAGCTGTCCTCCATCCGCACCAGCCGCATGCCCCGCCGCTCGTAGCTGTAATAGTCCTGCAAATGCTGCAGCACCAGCTCCACGGTGGGTCTGTCCATATTCAGCGCCACGCATATCCGATCCACGGTCACCGGCTCGCCGGAGGCAAACAGTATGCCCTCTACGGCGGCTTCGATGTCCTTCATTTCCAGTGTATCCATGTGTCTCCCCTTACATCATTTCTTCCGGCGCATCGCCCTCGGCGGTCACGGTGCAGTCTCGGTCGGCTCCGGCCAGCCGGATCAGGTTGCTGCGGCACAGCTCCAGCACGGCCATGAACGTGGCCACCAGCTCGCTGCGGGTCTTGCTGCCGCGGAACAGCAGCAGAAACCGGGTGATGCCCACATCCCGCAGCCGGCGCAGGATCTCCTTGGCCTTCGTCTCCACGGGATACGGCTCCCGCTTCACGATCTCGTCGAAGGCGCGCAGCGGCGGCGCCTCCGGCGCCGTGCGGCGGTCGGCCACCTCCTGCATGGCCAGCACCAGATCCGCCGGCTCCTGATCGTACTCGAATATCTTGCCCCGCTCCATAGGCTCCGGCGGACGGGTGAGGATATTGCGCCCGAACTCGCCCAGGGGAGCCAGCCGCTCGCTCAGCAGGCGCACACGGGCGTAGGCCTCGCCCCGCTGCCGCTCCTCCAGTGACTTGATGAGGGCGTCCATCTCGTTCTGGGCCTCCTCGTCCTCCAGATTCAGCAGCATGCGGGTCTTGATGAACATCAGTTGGGCGGCCATGGTGATGAACTCGCTGGCCACCTCCAGATCCATCCGCTTCCGCTTTTCCAGATACGCCTGATACTGCTCCAGTATCAGCGCGATGGGGATGTCCTGTATTTCGATTTTGTTCTTGCTCAGAAGGTACAGTATCAGATCGAGAGGCCCCTCGAAGTCCTCCAGCGGCTCGTCGCCCCGGGTCTGTACCACCTTTTCCAGCTTGAAAATAGGATCGTCCAAAGCTACACCTCAAAACCCACCAGCCTGCACAGCAGGGTGAATGTCCAACGGATGGCGCTGTCCAGCGCGTTGCTGCCGATGCCCACGGAGATCACCGCCAGCAGGAGCAGCATGCCGAAGCGCTCATAGCGCATCAGCCAGCTGTATGCCCTGTCCGGCAGCAGCACCGCCGCCACCTTGGAGCCGTCCAGCGGCGGGATGGGCACCAGATTGAAAAGCCCCAGACCCACGGACAGGGACGCCGTGTTCAGCAGAAACGAAAACCACGTCTCGCTGAGCTGACCAGTGACCAGCGCCCGGAGATAGACGCCCCGCGCGATCAGCAGCAGCACCAGCGCCAGCAGGAAGTTGGACACGGGTCCGGCCAGCGCGGTGATGGCCATGCCCTGCTTGGGCTTTTTGAAATAACGGGGATCCACCGGCACAGGCTTCGCCCAGCCGAAGCCGGCCACCACCATCATGATAAGACCCAGCCAGTCGATGTGCCGCAGGGGGTTCAGGCTCAGCCGGTGGGCACGCTTGGCGGTGGGATCGCCCAGCGCGTAGGCCGCCAGCCCGTGGCACGTCTCGTGAATGGTCAGGCACAGGAACACGGCGCACAGCCGCAGCAGGATGCTCCCCAGCGAGCCGAAATCCAGCGCGTTCCACAAATTCGTCAAATAATGCAAAGCAAACTCCTCCCGGAGAGAAACAGAGTAAAATGAAGGATCATGAAATCTTTCCTGCATTATAGCAGAAACAGCCCGGAAAGTCTACACCCATTGTCACCGTTCCGTCCACTTTGTAACCGTTTTGTATCCGTCTTTCCACCGGTTCGTAGCTTTTCTGTAAAGATGCGTACCGCCTTCTGTGGTATGCTGTAAGCACAAAAGGAAAAATCCATTCCACACCACGAAAGGAGAACACATCATGGATAGAATGAAGCTCATCGCCGCACTGGTCGTTCTGTGCCTCGCTTCCTCCGTGGCAGCCTTCCTGCTGCCCACCGCCCACGGTACGCTGCTCTCCTATGTGAGCATCGCGTCGGCCGCCGTCATCGCCGTCCTTGCCGTTATCTCGCTGGTGCGGATGCTGATGCAGCGCCGGGCGTTTTGATATACAGCGGACGACAGTCAACTGTGTGAAGGAACCACCGCGATCATCCCTGCATCACGAAAAGTTGTCAACCGGATAGGAGCGACCCGCAGGCGCATGCCTGCGGGTCGTCTTGTTATTCCGTCGGAAACGCCGCCCTCGCGTTAGAATCCGTAGGGGCGGACGACTCCGTCCGCCCAAACAGCGCGAAGCGCTGTCATTCCGAGCCAGTGCGCGCCGCGAAGCAAGTGCCCTTGGGGTACACACTGGCGTGGGAATCCGTCTCCCAGCGCGGCGCTGCCGCGCTGATGGGACGTCGGGACGCCGTCCCCTACGGGTGGATAACGCACCTGCCCCGTAGGGCGGGGCCCGCGTGCCCCGCCGCCGGGTACGCATTTTTCGGCGGGACACATGGGTCCCGCCCTACAGAGAAAACGGATTCCCGCAAAAACAACGCGGCGCCCCTTGCGGGGCGCCGCGCGTTTTCCGTCCATGTGTGACACAGACGGAGGAGGGTTATATTCGCCGCTTTATGCAAGCGGGAACCGCGGGGGAGTATTTAACCGGCAACAACATTGAACCAGTCGCCGTCTTGTACTACATGGTAGCCTGCAGCAACGACAACTTCGTTGTCTCCAAGGGTCGGGTTAGACGGGTCATACTTATAGAAGCTACCGCCCTTGACGGTGATCTTCGCGTTAGAGCCGTCCTTGCAGTTCAGAGTTCTGGTAGGATCAGTAGCCTTGAAGGTACCGCCATTGATTTCGATCGTAGCATTGCCGAGGGCATAAATCAGGTCGCAAACAGGGTCATCGGCAGGTACACCGACCTGGCGGAAATCACCGCCGTTGATGATGACCTTACTGTTTCCATCAGCGGAAACAGCCATGGCTCCGCCGGTAGTGCCGCTTGTATCTTTAGTGTACACGGCATATACATCGGCATTGATCGTAAACTGAGCTGTTTTTTCCGCCTGTACTGCGCCAAAGCGTCCGTTCGCCTGCATATTCTGGGTGATTTCGTGCTTTCCGGAAGAAAAGCTGATTGCAGACAGAATGGCGGCAGCATCTTCATCGTATGTATTGTCAAACGAATCCGATTCAGACATTGCCTGTGTAGCGCTTACACTGATACCGAAGGAAACCTTTGCCGCCCAATACGGATCATTATTTTTCGGGTTAGCTTCGTTTCCGACTTCCGTAGGCATATAAAGCACCATTGCATAGACCTTTGTAGTGTTGGTAGCAAGGTCTGCACCGGCAACACCGGTGTCTCCAATACTATTAAGCGTTTTGGCGCTGTCTTGCACAGCACTGATAGCCGCCGCACGGTCGGCATACGCAGCATCGGCTTCCACCGCGCCCAGCTTCACATAGTCGCTGAGACTATATTTGTTGCCCAAAACATTTTTGCCGGTGCTATTGTAAAGGTTATAAATGCCGAGCGTATACTTCAGTGCAAGCGTTCCTGCGTTCGTAACACGAAGATATACAACCTCTGTGCGGCCGGGCTCCCACAGAGTGCTTTCCTCAAATACCTTGGTTGTGTCGGTCACCTTTGTCCATTCGGAAAAATCCTTGCTGTACTCCAGCTCCACGTCCAGATTACCTGCCTGGATCTTGTTTACCGCAGTGGACGCGGTATCTGTAAACCAGGCAAACGTCGTCCCGACCAGCATGACCACACACATGACCAGTGCCATGACGCTGGTCAGCAGTGCGCGCTTTGTCGCTCT
>ENA-USZK01000728-USZK01000728.1-human-gut-metagenome-genome-assembly--contig:-NODE-728-length-16075-cov-4.546443_pt1 | contig 16075 bp, 10 predicted proteins | sample MGYA00250043_ERZ773534 | MGnify/ENA primary metagenome ERZ773534 (study PRJEB29103, sample SAMN06112056) | human gut metagenome | biome: human gut; feature: ankylosing spondylitis patient; material... | reverse complement strand
GGGACATCGCCTCCAGGATCTGCAGAAGGGCGTGAATATCGTGAAGCGTGGTGGCAAGACCATGTCCCCGTGAACCATCTCGGCCGAATCGTTGTTTCTTGAACAAAACTTATCCGTGAATAACAACAAGAAGCTAATAGATTAATTTGTATGAGACAGTTAAAGATTTCAAAATCAATCACCAATCGCACCAGTCAATCACTCGAAAAGTATCTACAGGAAATTGGCAAAGAGGACCTCGTTTCAACAGATGAGGAAGTTGAGTTGGCTCAGCGAATCAGACAAGGCGACCAAAAGGCATTGGATAAATTGACGCGCGCAAATCTTAGATTTGTTGTTTCTGTAGCAAAGCAGTATCAGAACCAAGGATTGAGTCTGCCAGATCTGATTGACGAGGGCAATTTAGGCTTGATAAAAGCAGCTAAAAAGTTTGATGAGACCAGAGGTTTCAAATTCATCTCATACGCAGTTTGGTGGATTCGCCAATCGATTTTGCAGGCATTGGCGGACCAGTCGCGGGAAATCAGACTGCCGTTGAATCAAGTAGGTTTAAACAATAGAATAAGCAAGGAAATCTCCAAATTTGAGCAGGAAAATCAACGCCGCCCGTCAGCGGAAGAACTTGCGCAGCGCCTTGATATGCCATTGGAAAAGGTGACAAGTGCCCTAAAAGCCTTCTACCGCACTGTGTCGGTCGACGAACCTGTCGCTGACGGAGATGACAAATGCATGGCCGACACGCTTGCCAACGATGACGTGCCAAGCACTGACGCCACGCTGACGCAAGAATCACTGTCGAAGGAAGTTGACCGAGCATTGAATCAATTGCAAGGTAAAGAGAGGGAGATTTTAAGGCTGTGTTTCGGCATTGGCTGCAGAGAGATGACATTGGAGGAGATTGGTGACAAGTTCAATTTGACGCGGGAACGAGTGCGCCAAATCAAAGAGAAGGCAATCCGCAAATTGAAAGGGGAAAAAAGCGCATTGCTAAAGTCATATCTATAAAACGTTGTCACCATTTTGCACAAAAATGGTGACAACGTCTAAAGAAAATCGAGTAGGAGGAGTTTACCACCTACTCGATTTTAATTTATAAAAATCAAAAACGATCAATTCCGTCCAGTCCGCGTAATCTTGTTTTTAATGTTTTCGTTAAATACCGATTCCTTCATTAATGATTCAACCGAGATGTGCATTCTATAGCGCCAATAATGCTTTGCAATCGCAGGAACATTGATTTGTTCATCGTTTGGATTCTCTTTGCGCAATTTTCCGTCAATCGACATCCAGTCCTGCCAAGGAAGTACCGTCAACATTGATGGCGACTCAAGATGTTGGCTCACAATAATGTCGCAAAGCCAAGGCTCGGCATAAAAAGGCGCGCCACCTTCTTGATGCAACATAGTGTTGTAGAATCGCTGGGTTTTGTCGTGGTTTTCCTCCCACCATTGTCTGATTCCACCCATATCATGGGTCGATGTAGTGCATACCGACAAATATGGATATTGATATGGATTGCCAAACTCGTCTTCTGGATTTTTGGGCATCCTTTGTATTTCCAGCGACAGAATCTGAAGTTGTTTCATCACCGCCGGCACACAGTCTGGAATCATTCCCAAATCCTCACCGCACACAAGCATATCTGTTGAGTTTACCAAAGCCGGAAGTTTCCACATAGCCTTTCCATACCAGAAATCATTGTGACGATGGTAATAGAAGTCGTTATACATTCTGTTGAAGCACCACTTCTCATAATCATTCAGCGACCTATAGATGTAGGTGAATTGTGCTGAGATTCGAGGATGGTATTTGCCATGTTCTTCTGGGTCCTCGATGAAAAGCACTTCATCAAGCAAGCCGCACAGGGCGTTTTCCAATTTATTGTTCTTGTCGTTTTTCTCATACGACGCAAACAACTCCGCAACTTTCTGTTGCGTATCAACTTCAGGTTTCAGTTTGTAGCGTCCCCCTCCTATCGATTCCAGATATAGCGATTTTGCCTCTTCGGTATATTCTCCAAAGAAATCGGCAAGGAAGTAGTCCATAATATATGGTTTGCATTGGAGATCCGGATTTATCCAGAAGTCATAATTGTTGCGCATTTCATCTGGTGTATATGGTAACGCCGGGTTGAACACACCCAACAAGCCATGCACCGCCGACATGGGGATTTGCCAGATTCGGAAGAAGCCAAGGATATGGTCTATTCGATACAGGTCGAAATATTCCGACATCTTGCGCATCCTGTTTTTCCACCATTTAAAGCCGTCCTGACTCATACGCTCCCAATTATATGTCGGTAATCCCCAATTCTGACCAAGCACTGAGAAGTCATCAGGCGGCGCTCCCGCTTGGCTGTTCAGATTAAACAAATCTGGGTCAACCCAAGCATCCGCACTTGCGCGGCTGATACCGATAGGTATGTCACCTTTCAACACAACACCGTGCTTGTGTGCATAATCACAACTATCTTTCAGTTGTTTGTCAAGGTTGTATTGGATGTAATATGTCAGGTTGATTTCATCAGCATTGTCTTTGCACAACTCGTCGACAAGCCTTTCGTCGAATTTTGAATACTTACCCCATTTGGTAAAGTCGGCAGTTCCAAATTTGTCACGCAACAAGCAGAATGCTGCATAATTCTTCAGCCAATACTCATTTTTTGCAAAGAACGATTTAAAGTTCTCCGTCTTCAAGGTCTTGGCTCCTGATTCGGCAAAGATTTCTCTCACATATTCCAGCTTGCCAGCATTGACACGCTCATAGTCGACTTGCGGAAGAGCATTCAACTCCACTGCCAGATTATTGAAATATTCCTGACGCTGATTGTCCTTCAGCTTGCCCAATGCCGGAATGTTCAAATACATCGGATGCAGTGCATAAGTCGAATTAGCTTTATATGGATAGGAATCCACCCATGTGTGAGTCATTGTAGTGTCGTTGATTGGTAGAATCTGCAAGACACGCTGCCCTGTCGCCGCCAGCCAATCAACCATTTTCTTTATGCTGAGGAAGTCGCCGGCGCCGAAATCCTCGTCGGTGCGGATTGAGAACACCGGAATAGCTGTACCTGCGCCCTTCCATAGCGCAGCGGAATCGTTGAATCTCAAGCCTGCGACAACAATACATCCGTTTTTGTCTGGAGCCGATATGTCAAGCACCCGGTTATTGCACCCTTCCCACGATTCAGTGCCGGTGTGTCTGTTTCTCTTGAAGAATTTATACTCCACCTGTTCCTCTTTTTCAGGAAATTGGAAAGCAACCGACCATATCGGATAATTGCAATCGGTAAGCGCCAACGCGTTCTCCTGGTCCCAATTTCCAAGCACATCGCAATTGCCTGTCACAAACAAGTCCTCGTCAGGTCTTACCGACGGAGCAAAAATTTCCAACGTGACGCCACCACGTTGATGAGGCAGCGCATCGTTTTTGTTTTCACGATGGAATATGGAATTGACAAACATCGACGAGTAGAAAGATTTGTCATAGGGCTGGTCATTCCAGGAATCCAAGATTTCATAGACCTTGATTTCTTTTCCAAACGTGAACAAGTGAGGCTTGCCCCACTCCTTGCGAACTGCGCCATTGTCGTTTCGGACAATATAGCAATACTCAAACGATTTGACATTGCGCTTAATATCCACCTCTGTAGACCAAATGCCGTCCTCGTAGGTCATTTTCAACGCCTTGGACTCATTCCATTCGCCCAATTCCTTAACACTGCCCAAAAGATATAAGCTTTCCTCCCAGGCAGTGTTGTAGCCAATTCTAAATAACAATTTCATAGGTTAATATATTTATTTAATGAATATTCCATAGGTTAGTTTCTCTATCCGCATCTTGATGTGCCGCACGAAGTGCAAATCAAACAGCCCTCTTGGTATATCAATGTTTCTTGTCCGCAATTAGGACATTTCTGACCTTTGGCTTTGGTGCCTTCCGGCAAATACTTCTTCAAAGCCCGCTCAACGCCCATTTTCCAGGTGTTGATAGATTCGCTGTTGAGCTCGAGTCCACCAACCAGCTTCATCACTTGGTCAATTGGCATGCCATAGCGCAACACGCCTGATATCAATTTGGCATAATTCCAATACTCAGGATTGAACTTGTCAGAGAGGCCCTCTATTGTCGTCTTGTATCCACGCTTATTGATGAACTGAAAATCATAGCGCTTGTTGCCATTCTCGTCAATAGCCTTGATGATTTTTCCTTTGCTCACAGATTTCGGACAGAAGATGCCATCTTCATCATCTGCAAGACCGGTAAATATTTCATAAGGTCTTCCATCGATAAGTCCGACAAACGCAATCCATTTCTCTTTGTTGTTCTGGAACCTGACAACATCCGCCTCCAATTCAATCGGACGTTTAAGCACATGGCGCTCCTCAAAACCTGTGTGGACAGGAGCCTCTACCTTCTTTTTTTCCTTCTGAGTCGACACAAGAACTCCTGAGCGTGAACCGTCACGATACACGGTGCATCCCTTGCATCCAGCCTTCCATGCCTCCATATACAGTTCGTTTATCAGATCTTCGGTCACATCCGACGGCAGGTTGATTGTAACACTTATTGAATGGTCAACCCATTTTTGGATTTCTCCCTGCATCTTGACCTTCTCATGCCAGTCAATGTCGTTTGCTGTGGCTTTGTTATACGGAGATTTTGCCACCAATTCATCCAACTCCTCTTGTGAGAACTTTTCTTTGCGTTTGATGCCATTCGCATCCATCCAGGATATAAACTTATGGTGATAAACTACATATTCTTCAAACGCATCACCAGTTTCGTCTACATAATCCACATGTACGCCCGGCTCATTCGGGTTAACCTTGCGACGGCGCTTATATACAGGCATAAAGACCGGCTCTATGCCGGATGTGGTTTGTGTCATCAAGCTTGTAGTTCCCGTCGGGGCGATTGTCAAGCATGCAATGTTGCGTCGCCCGTATTTTATCATCTCATCATACAAAGAAGGGTCAGCGTCCTTCAATCGGTTTATGTAAGGATTTGCCTCTTCCCTCTTGGCGTCGTACAAAGAGAATGCGCCACGCTCCTTTGCCATCTCGACCGAAGACCAGTAGGCCGCAAGTGCCAACGTCTTGTGTACTGACACAGAGAAAGCCGTAGCCTCTGGAGTTCCATAACGGAAGCCCATTGCGGCAAGCATATCTCCTTCCGCTGTTGTTCCAAGTCCAGTGCGTCGTCCAGCCAAAGTCTTGTTGCGGATTTTCTTCCACAGATTCAATTCTGTGGCTTTAACTTCTTCCGTTTCTGGATCGGACTCTATTTTGGCAATGATTTTATCAATTTTTTCCATTTCCAAATCGATGATGTCGTCCATCAGTCGCTGAGCACATCTGATGTGCTGTCGGAAAAGGTCAAAGTCAAATTCTGCTTCGGCTGTGAAAGGATTTTTTACGTATGAATAAAGGTTTACAGCAATAAGCCGGCAGCTGTCATACGGGCACAACGGAATTTCGCCACAAGGATTTGTGGATATCGTTTTAAACCCTAAGTCAGCGTAACAATCAGGGATAGACTCTCGCGTTATCGTATCCCAGAAAAGCACACCTGGTTCAGCGCTCTTCCACGCATTATGCACAATCTTTCGCCAAAGGGCGTTTGCATTTATTTTTTTTGACACATATGGATGCTCGCTGTCAACCGGGAATTTCTGTTCATATTCCGCATCGGTTTCTGCCGCCCGCATGAACTCGTCGTCGACGCGTACCGACACATTGGCGCCCGTAACTTTGCCTTCTGTCATTTTCGCATCGATGAATGCCTCGCTGTCGGGATGCTTTATTGAAACCGACAGCATCAACGCTCCGCGACGTCCATCTTGCGCAACTTCTCTTGTGGAATTTGAGTAGCGTTCCATAAACGGCACCAATCCCGTTGACGTAAGAGCTGAATTTTTCACAGGCGAACCCTTTGGGCGCACATGTGAGAGGTCGTGCCCCACGCCGCCTCTGCGCTTCATCAGCTGCACTTGTTCCTCGTCGATTTTGATGATGCCTCCATAAGAGTCCGGAGCACCGTCAAGACCGATTACGAAACAGTTTGACAACGACCCTACTTGATAATTGTTTCCGATTCCCGCCATCGGGCTTCCTTGCGGTACAATGTATTTGAAATCCTTCATCAAGTTGAAAATATCCGTTTCCGACAAAGGATTCTTGTATTTACTTTCAATCCGTGCCAATTCCGATGCCAATCGATGGTGCATATCGTCCGGCGTCTTTTCATAAATGTTTCCGTATGAGTCCTTCAAAGCGTATTTGTTGACCCAGACGCGAGCAGCGAGTTCATCGCCGTTAAAATAGTCACATGAGGCATTGAAAGCCTCGTCGTAAGAATATATGTTTATCTCCACAACAGTGTTTGATTTAATAATAGTTACTGATGCTTTTCATTCATCAATGCAAAGATTGCAAAATTTCCAGTATTCTCAAAATATATTCTGACTATTTTATGCTCTTGGGTGTTTGTTGCTTTTTGCGACATTCCGGATTTATTGACTACCTTTGCAATAAAAACAATAAATTATGAATATGAATTTCTTCTTTAATCGTAAAACCATAAGAAAATACAAATCAGAAGCCATTCCCAGCGACACCATTGAGCGCATGCTTGATGCTGCGGCTCAATCCCCGACAACTGGAGGAATGCAACTATACAGTGTTGTCATAACAACAGACAAGAGCATCAAGGAAGAATTGGCAAAAAGTCATTTCAATCAGCCGGCGGCAACCGGAGCACCAATGCTATTAACTTTCTGCGCCGACTTCAACCGTTTTATAAAATGGTGCGAGCTGAGCAATGCCAAGCCAGGATTCGACAATTTCCAATCATTTGTCGCTGCGTTTCTCGACGCCACAATATTCGCCCAGCAATTCTGCACCATAGCCGAGATGAACGGACTTGGATGCTGCTACCTCGGCACGACAACATACAATGCCCCACAAATTGCCAAAACGCTTAATCTTCCACAATACGTTGTCCCTATCGTGACTCTGTCTGTCGGCATTCCCGATGATGATTCAGCCAAATCGGAGCGAATTCCATTGCAAGGAATCATACACAAGGAGCGATATGTTGATTATTCCACAACCGACATCTCCAATCTTTACAAAGAAAAGGAAGAGTTGCCGGCAAACATCAATTTTGTCAAGGAAAATGGGAAGGATTCATTGGCTCAGGTGTTTACGGATGTCAGATATTCCAAAGAAAACAACGAGACTTTCTCTAAAATATTTTTTGATTTTATCGAGCAGCAAGGATTCAAGTTCAGCAAATAGCCTTGAATATCTTCAAGGATTCAGGAATGCTATCGGTCCGAACCGTTTTGAGCAATTCAAGGAGTGAAGCATGGCAGCTCTGCTGTGTTAAAAAATGTTTTATTAACAAGCCCATATTCGTGTCGCTCCACATCAGCGGGAATGGCTTGTAAAGCCGTATGTAGTGCTATTTGCCAGCGATGCAAATAACCTTTTGTAATTGGTTTAAAGTCGACAAAAAGGTTAAAATGCTTTGTATCAACGATATTTTTTTATACCTTTGTCTGCGGAATTAAAAAAAACGAGAGAAAGAGATCTCTCCATTGCCGAAAATCGGCAGGGGCTTTTCTCAGGTGGACTCCCAAGAAAGCCTTTAGTGTGAACTATAATTTAAATGAATGAGGAGAACATTTACAGCAATTGCGACAATTGCCATATTGTTGGTATTTACATCTTCTTACAACAGTTATGATGTAAGTGTTGATATCAACTCTTTCGCCCCAAACTTTGAAATAAGCAAATTAGGGAATCATTTCAAACTAAGCGAAACGAGAGGCAATTATGTGATAGTCAATTTTTGGACGTCGGACGATGCGGAAGCTCGCATCAGAAACATTCATTACGACAGATTTTTCAAATCCATCGGAAAAAATTTGAGTTTTATTTCTGTTAATTTCGACGACAGCGACAATATGTTCAAAGAGCTTGTCAGAACAGATCGGCTATCAGAAGTATCGCAATTTTACGAAAAAGACGGTATGGAATCCGAAGTGTACAAACGGTATCGTCTAAAGAGCGGAATGAACAGCTATCTTCTTGATAAAGACGGGAAGATTCTTGCCATCAATCCGACGCAGCAACAGTTGACTAAATATTTTTGTCAATAGCCACACATGCCGGAACAATTGAAAAATTGTTCCGGCTTTTTATTAAGAAATTGTTTGGCATTTTTTTTGCTATAGGATATATAAAATAAATTTTGACAATGATTGATTTTACAGACAGCAAGTTGGTCGAAGAAGATGGAAGTCCACAAATATGCCAAATCTTCACAGATGTAAAAGCCAACGAAAATACTGACAACGATATAGACCCACAGTCATTTACGTCCGATGTTCCTATCTTGGCGCTTCGGAATATGGTGTTGTTTCCCAATGTCGCAATTCCAGTAGCGGTTGGCCGCGACAAATCTTTGGCACTAATTGAAGCGGCACAAAAAACGAAAACGCCAATCGGCGTAATCTGCCAAAAAGACGCAAAAGACGAGGACCCCGGTCAGGATGGTCTATACCAAATAGGCGTAGTCGCAGAAATTATACGAGTGTTGGAATTTCCAGACAATTCCACAAACGTCATCATCCAAGGCAAATACCCATTCCAACTCGACAGTGTGACAAGCACCAAGCCTTTCTTGAGGGCTAACATCACGCCACTTGAAGAAGAATACCCATTGTCAGACGACAAGGAGTTCAACGTACTGGTGACAAGTCTTCGTGAAATCACATTGAAGATGCTCGACAAGTTGGGTAACAAGATGAACGAATTGACTTTTGCCATAAAAAACATCGACAATCCAGTACATCTGATTGATTTCTTGTGCGCGAACTCCCCTTTGGAACCCAATGTCAAACAGCGGTTGCTGTCCAACCTTTCGATAAAGCAACGGGCATATTCCCTGTTTATGTATCTCAACAGAGAGTCTCAACTGGTTGACATCCGCGCAGACATTGAGTCAAGAACACAGAAAGATATTTCCGAGCAACAACGGGCACATTTTCTTCAGCAGCAAATCCGCACAATTCAGGATGAGCTTGGAGACACCGACGAGCACGATATTGACGAGCTTTATCAAAGAGCCGAGCAGAAACTGTGGAATGAGGATGTCAAGAACACATTCAAAAAGGAGATGCGCAAACTTGAACGTCTGCAGCCACAAACTCCAGACTATTCTGTGCAGTACAACTATTTGGAGACACTTCTCGACTTGCCCTGGAATGAATATACAGAAGACAATTTCGATATTCCCAATGCAGAAAAACAGCTCGACAAAGACCATTTCGGACTGGACAAGGTAAAAGAGCGCATTCTTGAGCATTTGGCAGTGCTTAAGCTGCGAGGCGATATGAGAGCCCCAATCTTATGCCTATATGGTCCTCCGGGAGTCGGCAAAACCTCTCTTGGCAAGTCGATAGCGGAAGCCTTGCATCGCAAATATGTGAGAATGTCGCTTGGCGGACTGCATGACGAAGCGGAAATCCGAGGCCATCGCAAGACATATATAGGTGCTATGCCGGGACGAATCATACAAGGTTTGATTAAGAGCAAGTCGTCGAATCCGGTATTTGTTTTGGACGAGATTGACAAACTTGGCCAAGATTTCAAGGGCGACCCGTCGTCGGCATTACTGGAGGCATTGGATCCAGAACAGAACTGCCATTTCCACGACAACTATGTGGACGTTGACTACGACCTGTCGCGTGTGATGTTTATCGCCACCGCCAATACCCTATCAACCCTTTCTCAGCCATTGCTTGACCGGATGGAGCTGATAGATGTGTCAGGTTACATTTTGGAAGAGAAGGTTGAAATCGCAAAGAAATTCTTGGTTCCGAAACAGTTGAAAGAACACGGATTCGAGGAAAAGGAGATTTCTTTCCCTAAAAAGGTTCTTGTGAAAATTGTGGAATCCTACACACGAGAATCTGGTGTCAGACAACTTGAAAAGAAAATAGCAAAAGTGATGCGCCGCATCGCATTGCAGAAAGCGAGCGGAAAGCCTTTTGAAAAGACCGTTTCTATCGACGGCCTTAAAGAGTATCTAGGACAGGAGGAATTCAGCCCTGACCGCTACGAGGGAAACGATCAAATCGGAGTTGTGACCGGTCTTGCGTGGACTGCTGTCGGAGGAGAGATTTTGTTTATCGAGTCATCTCTGTCAAAAGGCAAAGGCGAGAAGCTGACTCTTACCGGAAACCTCGGAGACGTGATGAAGGAATCGGCGGTTATTGCCCTACAATATTTGAAAGCCAATTGCAACAAATTCGGCATATCGCCTGACATATTCGACAGTTACAATGTGCACATTCACGTTCCAGAGGGTGCAATTCCTAAGGACGGGCCATCAGCCGGTGTCACCATGGCGACATCTTTGGCATCTTCTTTCACAAAAAGAAAAGTTAAGGACCACATTGCGATGACCGGAGAGATTACACTGCGCGGGAAAGTGCTTCCTGTAGGCGGCATCAAAGAAAAAATTCTTGCGGCCAAACGTGCAGGGATTACAGATATTATTCTGTCGAAGGAAAATAAGAAAGACATTCTGGAGATTAAACCGTTATATTTGAATGGTCTGACATTCCATTATGTCTCAACAATCAAAGATGTTCTTGATCTGGCTCTTACAAACGAAATCGTTACAGAATAAAATGAATTATTGCTGTCCGATAAAACTCAGAAAAAGCAATAAAGTATGACTCGAATGCTAATTTTACGGCGTTCGAGTCATACTTTTTGTTTATTAAGCCCACCTTAATCAAAAAGAGATGGTTCAGAAGGTGCATCAAAAGCCTTGGAAAGCTTGGTTGTATAGGCTGGGGCTAATTATATAAATTGTTAAAGTCTTACCTTTACTCTAATATCTTCAAGGTTGATAATGTAGGTCTCATTATTTGGTAAATCTACATCCACTTCAGAAGATTGAAGTTTCTGTCTTTTTACAAGCTTGCCATCAATGGTGTACACCTTTAAGACTTCATTGGGTTTGGCATTTTCGACTTTGATGCCATATGATGTGCCAAGTATCTTAGCAGATGATACTTTTGTAGAACAAATGCCATCAGCTGATGTTTCATACACGACATTCAATGTAGTTGATGCATTGATATTAGGTGTTGTGAATCTATTGTGAGCATCAAGTTGTTCTGTTATGTCTTCGTCATTGAATGATACAGAATGAACTTTCCAACCATCTGTTGCTTCTATTGTAAATGTATATACACTTCCTTTTGCTACTTGGGTTTTAATTAAACCTTTTTCACCTTGGATGATTGTTAAAGTTGGATCGGCAATAGTGTTGCCAACAATATTTATGGTATTCGTTACCTTAGGTGTTCCATAATAATTGTTGTTACCATTCTGTATGGCTTTCAATAAAATTTGCCCAGCTGCAATACAATCAATGTATGTTTTAGTACCAACCTTATACAGAGAAGCAGAATTGTTAGATTCCATTGTATACTCTATAGGAAGACCGGAAGATGCTATAGCGGTCAGTTCTATTTGAGAACCAACTTGAATATTTGACAAGTCTTGATTCCATTCTATTGTTTGCTCAGCCTTATTAATAGTCAAAACTCCAGAGGTATAAGAGAACTTATAATTAGTTGCATCACCACCAGATACTTTTATTGGATAGGCACCAACATTTGATGTTGATATAGCAGAAGTTTTTGCTGTTGGTTTAACAGAAAGGCTACATTCGCTATCATTCCCCACAAAACCTTCATATTCTATAGTAAATGAAGGGTTTTCTTCACCATAGATTCGTTCAAAATTTCCGACCTTTGCAACCAATAGCCTTTTATTTATAGTCAAAGTACCAGGAATAAACACAATATTATAGTTGTTGGAACTAGCGCCATTTGCAGCAATATCATAAGTGCCAGCATTGCTGTATTGATCTGCATCAGTTGAAAGCGTTGGCTGGGCTTGCAAGGCAGAAGATATATTGTCGCCATTTACAAAGCCAGAACAGGCATATGTGAATGATGGATTCTCCTCATAATAAGTTTTGTCTGCGTTATTTGCTTTAATTGTAAGTTGAGCAGGTGTAATGGTTAATGTACCAGAACTATTTTTTATAATATTATAGTTCGTAGCAGAACAATCAACTATTATTTTATAGTCACCCACATCGCTGGTCTTGTCTGCTTCCGTTGAGAATATAGGGTACTTTTCCCAACTTGGCTTAATTTCATTATTCTTCAGTCCCAAATAATTTAGGGTGAATGCTGGATTTTCAGAACCATAAATCTTGGTTGCATCAGTTACTGATATTTCCAAGGCCGCTTTAGTAACAGTTAATGTACCTACTTCATATTTTAGAATATAGTTTTGAGCAACGCCACCACTAATAGATATTGGATAAGTTCCCACATTACTTGATGCAGTAGCTGTAGTTGTGACAATAGGCTTTGTTGTGACAACACTTTCATTATCGCCATTAATAAAACCACTGTAACTAATGTTAAATGCTGGGTTGTTGTCACCATAAACTCTTGAAGCGTCCTGAACTTTTGCAGTAAGTTCTGCAGCCTTGATAGTGTACCTATATGCAACTTCTGTAGAGAATGATTCTGATCCTTTTGTGAAAGTCACAGGAATATATGCAACATAAGAACCTGCATCTTTCTCAAGAGTTGGCATTGTTAAAGATGCAGTATACCCATCCACATTGTTAGTCCAAGTAGTTGTTGGCGCTTGCCCTGTATAATTAAAAGTTTTGTCCTTAAACGTAATCATCTCCTTGATACTATAATTATTCATCGTGTTATATGGATATGGGTACTCTTGTAAATCTGGAACATAAGTATTTGTTGTTGCCACCCATCCTTTTGGAGCTCTCTTGCCTGTATAAATGATTGTTCTTAACAAATTGCACCCATAAAAACAATTAGCATAAGAATTTGAATATGATGGAGATGCTCCCATTGATGTCACATTTTGCGGTATCATGACACTGGTCAGATTTATGCAATCCACAAAAGACTGATATCCGATAGTTTTTAATGTATTAGGCAAGTGAATTGATGAGAATTGTGCATAATAAGTACGTCCACCTCCACTTGCAGATTTAAAGCATCCATCATTTATGGCTGTAACTGTGAATTGCATGCCAGAATAATTAATAGTAGAGGGAATGGTATAGGAACTTTGGTCATACCAAGCCCCCCCACCCGTAATATCCTTGTTCCTTATAAGTCACAGTGGCCTCAGAACCAGACAAATCATAATAAATACCATCAATTAAATATGCGGCAAATAACGGTGATGGCAATAGTGCAAATAACATTAACACAAAAACAAATAAAAAATGTTTCATAACCTATGAACAATAAATAAATTAATAAATGCAAATTTAAACGAATCTTTTCTTGCTTTTGAGGGAGGATTGTTTTGAGAGAAAATGCCTACTATATATAACATTTTATCTTTACAATATCTGATTGATACGCACAACCACTATACACATCTTTAAAAAGGTCAATGGCTAACGTAAGTTTTGCATGCCAAGGTATCGTAAAACGCTCTACATGGAAAGTTGAATTAGATATTACCTGTTCTTCATTTAATAAAGAATCATTGTCAACCCAAATGAAATGTCCACACTGAACAAATCTACGTTGTTCCCCTAATGGCAGCTCATTAAGAGAGTCTGCCATAAATGGCTCATGAGCATATGACAATTTTGCTGCATTGAAAGGAGATTGATTTGTACCTGAAACGTCATTTTTGTCAAGGACAATTAGAACGACCTCACCATCTACATTATAAAATTGGGGGTTTATTACAGCAAACCATATTGCAGTTTCGAGACTTGCTGTTACATCTATTAATCTGCAAGGTAGACCTAAATGCCGTCCAATAGACATTGCAAACAGCATCTCGTCTGTTTTTTGTGGTTTGTTATGTAACCACTCTGTTTTGAAAATATTACGACGGAACAAATTATATCCATTCTTTTCCGCTTCAAGTACATCTTCAACAGAACAATCCTTTTTCTTCCCCTTTGCGTGTCGAACAATAGTTGATTCAATTTTGTAATTACATGATTCATGTCCACGATACAAACTTATCCCTTTGGTATAATTAAAGGCAACATACTCCTGCAACATCTTAATATCAGACTTTGTTCTTATCTGAAAATTATCGGGTAAAGATGTTATAGCCTTTTGGGAACAAGGCGTATCTATGTCAAGAACTGTACCTTCGAGAGGATGTGGTTCTATGAATAAGTCTTTATCATTACAACGTTCCATATTAGAATTGATTTATGCCCATAGGCTCCAATAAGGCAAGAACTTTTTAGATGTTAATACATACGAAAAGGCGCGGAGCCAATTCTGTCACTCGTTCCGCGTGTAGAGGCTCTGGCATCGCCCAATTTGTCGAAACGAGCAACGCCGAAAGCCCCACGCCAGTGTAAGTATATAGAAAGAACTCTTGACAACGAACAATAGAATCGTCCGAAGCCAATGAGAGCTGTATATAATACACCTCATGAGGCGTTCTGCATTGCTTTGTTTTTGACAAATTGTGTCGTGAACTGCCAGATTCCTACACGTCAAAACCAAAGCGTACAAAAACGCCTTTTACCATATGTATGTCTGCCCAACCTCTGCCAATCGGGGCTTTCAGTATGGGTATAGACGTTACAAAGATAACACTTTTACTTTGGAAACCACCTTGTTTGGCTGGTAAAGTATGATTTTAAGGTCTGATTTAACATTACCTTAAATTAGCAGACAAAGTCTTTCCGTATATTCTTTAGATTTTTATCGTGCGCACACGCATGTCTGCATGATAAAAATCCAAATACGTTCAAGTCAAGACACAACGCCCCTTTCCCCATTGGGGATGAAATTCATAAGCCTCGAAAAAAATGAGCTATCCAAAAGAAAGTTTGTCATACGGCATGCCGGTATACAAATTCAGCCACCATCTTCTTGCCGTCCTTGTCCATTTGGCGCATACAGCGGTAAAGTGAAAGACAAACTTCTTGATTCTTGAAGTAGGAGACAAGCTGGTGAACACGGATGACACGGCTCTTACAAAATACGAGAAGAAATTCATGCAGAAGGCTGTCAGTATCACGTACACGGTGTTCTCGTTCATGAAGGAACATGGCAGGCGCTTCCATCCGAAGTCATTGTTGAGACGGTCAAAGTCGCGTTCTCTCGCCCCACGCTTGTTATACGTTTCGATAACGCTCTTCTCTTCACTATCCCAGTCATTGGTTATGATGCAGCGGTAGGTGTACCTTTCGCCGAAAAGGTCAGGTGTGCTGTCCTTTTCCTTTGTCCGCTGCACTACAATGCGGTAATGGGAATCCTCCATGAACTGTGTTGACATGACCGAGGCCACTTCCGTTTCCTGCGAGCCTATCTCAATACGCCTCCATTCACGTATATCCTGTATGCGGCTGTACATTGACGCACTGTGTATGGCCAGTATGTAGAATATGCGGCAGTTGCCGTCAACGGTCCTTATGATATCTTCCGAATATGAACCGCAATCGGCACGGAAGATGCCTATGTGCAAACCGTATGAATGAAGCAGCTTGAAAGCCCTTGACAGCGTGTCAGCCTGATGGAACTTGACGGGTGTGTTGCCGTCACGGTTTTCGATGTACGCAATGATGCCGTCTATTGAAACGACACCGGGGAAATAGCCGTAAGCTTGCTTGTTCGAGTACTTCGCGTCGGCTTTTTCCGTCTTGACGAAAACATGGTCGAAATCCACGTTGACTGTCTGACCAGTTTTGAACAGTCCCATCTTCATGTTGAGTCTCATCAGAAGGTCATTGAGTCTTGGGTTGGTGTTGAATCTGAACACATTGCCTGACGAAGACTTGTATTTTAGGTCTTCATTGGCGAGTTCCTTTATGGCACGCCCGATTGTGTGGTTCGTTGGTATTCGGACATCAGGCGATTCTCGTAGGTGGCACTCGCTTCTGTTGACATCTTCCACGCAGTCACCGCCACAGAGGAACACGTCAGACATGGCAGCCATTATCT
>ENA-USZK01000724-USZK01000724.1-human-gut-metagenome-genome-assembly--contig:-NODE-724-length-16099-cov-9.356010_pt1 | contig 16099 bp, 20 predicted proteins | sample MGYA00250043_ERZ773534 | MGnify/ENA primary metagenome ERZ773534 (study PRJEB29103, sample SAMN06112056) | human gut metagenome | biome: human gut; feature: ankylosing spondylitis patient; material... | reverse complement strand
TATCCCTACCGTGCCGTGACCTACGCCACGCAGAAGATCATCCGGCAGAGCAACGTCACCGAGCGCAGCCTCGTGACCACCTGCCGCCTCTTGAACTCGTCCCGTTCGGACGACAACCCCAACGGTTTCACCATCGAGGGATTCACCATCATCGAGAACAAGGATTTACAAACCATCAAAAGGTAACAGGCATGAAAGGAATCGGAAAATCACTATGGAGTACCTATTGGAAACTCCACGATAAAAAGAAAATGCTGATAGCAAGGCTCAAGGGCTATCTGGACGGCTTGCCGCCGAAGATACGCAGGCGCATCGTGCTGGCAATGCTCGCCGCATTCGCCGCACTTGCCCTCTACACCTTCGGCAAAGCCGTGTATGACATCGGCAGGAATGACGGCAGCCGGATGGAGATAGACCATGCCGGACAGGTGGAACTGTCCGTGAAGCCGGATAACAATCACAATGTAATACCTTATTTATATGGAACAGACGAAGAATGAACCAAAAAACGAGAACAAGGCGGCTCCCGGTAACGGCAAGCCGAAAAAGGAGCGCAAGCCGCTGACCGAAGCCCAACGGCTGAAACGCCAGAAAATGATAGTGCTTCCCGCTATGGTGCTGGTATTCATCGGGGCGATGTGGCTGATATTCGCCCCGTCCTCCGGCAAGGAGCAGGAGCCGGGAACAGGCGGCTACAATATCGAGATGCCCGATGCGGACAAGGAGAACCGCCGGATTATCGGTGACAAGGCGAAAGCCTACGAGCAGGGGGCAATGGAGGAACGGCAGGAGAACCGCAGCCGCGCCATGCAGCAGTTGGGCGACCTGTTCGACCGCGAAACGGCGGCAGCGGATAGGGACAGCGATTTCGACCTTGCCAATCCCGGCGGAACGGAAGAGGCGGAGAAACCCGCACCGAAGACCATCCAGTCCTCGGCAGCCGCCTACCGCGACCTCAATGCCACGCTCGGCAACTTCTACGAGCAGCCGAAAAACGACAATGCGGAGATGGACGAACTGCTGGAACGCATCGCCACGCTCGAATCCGAACTGGAAAGCGGAAAAGAGAGAAGCTCCACGATGGACGAGCAGGTGGCACTCATGGAAAAATCCTACGAGCTGGCGGCGAAGTACATGGGAAATCAGAACGGCACGCGGGCGGCAGCGGGACAGACCGCAGAGCCGTCCCCCGTGCAGAAAGCCGGAAAGAACACGGCAAAACCCGTAAGGCAGGTGACGCATCAGGTGGTGTCCTCGCTCGGACAGCCCATGAGTAATGCCGAGTTTGTCGCTTCCTTCTCGCAGGAACGCAACCGCAGTTTCAACACGGCGGTGGGTGTCACGACCGTATCGGACAGGAACACCATACCGGCATGTGTCTATGGGGCGCAGAGCGTGACGGACGGGCAGGCGGTCAGGTTACGGCTGTTGGAGCCGATGGCGGTAGCTGATAGGATCATCCCCCGTAATGCGGTGGTGGTCGGCGCAGCCAAGATTCAGGGTGAACGGCTTGCCATCGAAATCACCTCGCTGGAACACGACGGCACGGTTATCCCGGTGGAGTTGGAGGTCTATGACACGGATGGGCAGCCCGGCATATTCATACCCAACTCGATGGAGATGAACGCTGTCCGGGAGGTTGCCGCCAACATGGGCGGCTCGCTGGGGAGCAGCATCAACATCTCCACCAATGCCGGGGCGCAGCTTGCCTCCGACTTGGGAAAAGGACTGATACAAGGCACGAGCCAGTACATTGCCAAGAAGATGCGTACCGTCAAAGTGCATCTGAAAGCCGGGTACAGGGTCATGCTCTATCAGGAAGTGAATTAAGGAAACAATCAAATTTTTATTTACCACTAAAAATCCAAAGTAATGAGAAAAGTAATCATGATGTTTGCCCTCGCTATGGGCATCGCAACTGCCAACGCGCAGGAAAACGTAACCGTTGAAACGCCCAACAGAAGTGACCAACTGACCTTGACAAAGGAGGTCTATCCGCAGAAAGAAGCGGACGGAGACCTGTATCACGGTCTGACGAGAAAGCTGGGCTTTGACCGCATGGTCCCCCCGCACGGCTTGGAAGTGACCTACGACAAGACCGTGCATGTCATCTTCCCGGCGGAAGTGCGCTATGTCGATTTAGGCTCGCCCGATCTGATTGCGGGCAAAGCCGACGGTGCGGAGAACGTCATCCGCGTGAAGGCAACCGTGAGGAACTTCCCGAACGAAACCAACATGTCCGTAATCACGGAGGACGGGAGTTTCTACACCTTCAACGTGAAGTACGCCGCCGAACCGCTGCTGCTCAACGTGGAGATGTGCGACTTCATCCATGACGGCGAGGCGGTGAACCGTCCGAACAACGCGCAGGAAATCTACCTGAAAGAGCTGGGCAGTGAAAGTCCCATGCTGGTGCGCCTTATCATGAAGTCCATCCACAAGCAGAACAAGCGTGAGGTGAAGCATATCGGCTGCAAGCGTTTCGGCATCCAGTACCTTCTGAAAGGCATCTACACGCACAACGGGCTTCTGTATTTCCACACGGAAATCAGGAACCAGAGCAACGTGCCTTTCGATGTGGACTACATCACGTGGAAAATCGTGGACAAGAAGGTGGCGAAGCGTACCGCCGTGCAGGAGCGTATCATCCTGCCGCTTCGCGCGCAGAACTACGCCACGCTCGTGCCGGGCAAAAAAAGCGAACGCACGGTCTTCACGATGGCGAAGTTCACCATACCCGACGGCAAGTGCCTCGTTGTGGAACTGAACGAGAAGAACGGCGGTCGTCACCAGTCCTTCGTGATCGAGAACGAGGATTTGGTGCGCGCCAATACCATCAACGAACTTCAAGTGCGCTGACCATGAGAAAGTACATCGCAATAATCATCGCGTCGCTTGCCCTGTTCACGGGGCAGGCGCACGCCCAGCGATGCCTGCCGAAGATGCAGGGCATCGAGGTAAGGGCGAATCTGGCGGACGGATTCAAACCCGGCGGCAACGACGGCGGGTACAGTTTAGGGGCTGCTCTCTCCACTTACACGAAGAAGGGGAACAAATGGGTATTCGGAGGTGAGTATCTCCTGAAAAAGAGCCCCTACAAGGACACTTCCATACCTGTGGCGCAGTTCACGGCGGAGGGCGGCTACTATTTCAAGATACTTTCCGATGCCCGCAAAATCGTGTTCGTCTATGCGGGGGCTTCGGCTCTCGCCGGGTATGAATCGGTGAATTGGGGCGAAAAGGTGCTGTATGACGGCTCCACGCTGCATGACCGGGACGCCTTCATCTACGGCGGTGCGCTGACGCTCGATGTGGAGTTTTACGTGGCTGACCGTATCGCCCTGCTCGCCAACCTCCGGGAGCGTTGCCTGTGGGGTGGCGACACGAAGAAGTTCCACTGCCAATGGGGGCTGGGCATCAAGTTCGTCATCAACTGACACACGCCGCATGGAAGGGACCAATATAGACGCCATGAGGCAAATATCCCTCGCGGACTTTCTCGCACGGTTGGGACATGAGCCTGTACGGAGGAGCGGAAACGAGCTGTGGTATCGTGCGCCGTACCGCAGTGAACGCACCCCCTCTTTCCGTGTGAACGTGGCGAAACAGCTCTGGTACGACTTCGGTTTGGGCAAGGGCGGTGACATCTTCACGCTTGCCGGGGAGTTTGCCCGAAGCGGTGACTTCATGGCGCAGGCAAGATTCATAGCGGAAACCGCCCGTATGCCGTTTGTCGCATCGGAAAAGCCGTTGTACCTGCCGGAACCGTCCGAACCTGCCTTTGAGGGGGTGGAAGCCGTCCCACTGCTCCGCTCACCATTAACAGAGTATCTGGCGGAACGGGGCATCCCTTATGCCGTTGCATACCGCCACTGTTGCCGCCTGAACTATGGCGTGCGTGGAAAGCGGTATTTCACAATCGGTTTCCCGAACGTGGCGGGCGGCTATGAAATCAGGAGCAAACTATTCAAAGGTTGCATACCACCGAAAGATGTGTCACTGATAAAACCGGAAGATACCGCCTCTGACGTATGCAGCGTGTTCGAGGGCTTCATGGACTTTTTGTCCGCTGACACACTCGGCATAGGCGGCAATGGCGACAGCCTTGTGCTGAACTCCGTCGCCAACGTGGGTAAGGCGGTGAAACACTTAGACGGGTATGGACGCATCGACTGCTTCCTCGACCGTGACGAAGCCGGGCGGAGGACGCTGGAAGCCCTCAAAGGACACTACGGCGGACGTGTCTGTGACCGTTCCGCACTCTATGACGGTTGCAAGGACTTGAACGAGTATCTGCAACTGACAGCAAAAAAAGAAATGAACAATAACTTAAAAATCAAAGGACAATGAACATACTGAACAACAAGAACAAGAGAATATCCATCTTCAAGGCGTTGGCACTCTGCCTGTTCGCCGCCGTGTCGCTCACGCTCGCATCGTGCGATGACGACATGGACATCCAGCAATCCTATCCCTTCACGGTGGAAACCATGCCCGTGCCGAACAAGGTCACGAAGGGGCAGACGGTGGAAATCCGCTGTGAGCTGAAAAGGACGGGCGAATTTGCCAACACGCTCTACACCATCCGGTATTTCCAGTTCGAGGGGGAAGGCACGCTGAAGATGGCGGGCGGCATTACCTTCCTGCCCAACGACCGCTACCTGCTTGAAAACGATAAGTTCAGGCTGTACTACACGGCAGATGGCGACGAGGCGCACAACTTCATCGTGGTGGTGGAGGACAATTTCAAAAATTCCTACGAATTGGAATTTGACTTCAACAACCGGAACGTGAAGGACGACATTCAGACCGTCATCCCCATAGGCAATTACAAACCTCTGCCAAGATGATGCGTGTATTCATGGCTATCCTCTGTTCGCTGCTGGCGGTCTGCTCCGTGTCCGCACGGGACAGCCGTCAGAAGGGGACGGACGGGCAGGCGGCAATCTACCGCCTGCCGCCTTTCGAGTGGGCAGTTCGGTGTACGAAGTATTTTGAAGGCTGGCACTCGGAAAAACATCACCCGTATGTGGGGTATGGACACCGGTTGCAGCCGGGGGAAAGGTATTCGGCACGCACCATGACGAAGCGACAGGCGGACGCGCTTCTGCGGAAAGACTTGCGGAAGTTCTGCGCCATGTTCCGCCAGTTCGGGCGTGACAGTCTGCTCCTTGCCACGCTCGCCTACAATGTCGGTCCATACCGGCTTTTGGGGAGCGGGAAGATACCCAAAAGCAAACTGATCCGAAAGCTGGAGGCTGGCGACAGGAACATTTACCGGGAATATATCGCTTTCTGCAACTACAAGGGTAAACGGCACGCCATGCTGCTCAAACGGAGAAAGGCGGAGTTTGCGCTGCTGTACATTCCGTAACATGGCAAATGCCTGACAAATGAAAATCCGATGAAGCCGCAACTTCATCGGATTTTCCGCTTTTCATACATTCGGGATTTTTCCTTTGCCGATTACTTCACCGTTCCTGCAATGCTCTATGATGCCGGGCAAAAATCCCATCTCCCCGATTGCGATATGCCGGATATACTCCGCATATTCCTGACCTTGAAAATTCCTCCCCGTGAGGTTTTTGAAAATCATCCTTATGCTTGTTCCGTCATCACTGTACAGGATGATTTTTCCGTTCTGTCTGATTTCTTCCATGATTAAAACTTGTTTTTGTGAATACTATCGTAGATTGGGACAGCGGTTTCTTTGCTACTTTCTTTGTCCGCCATCATGCTCACCGAAAGAAAGTAGGGCGGCTTTCGCCGCCGCCACTCAAAAACGGGTGTAGAGTCCCGTTACCATCGTGAACATTTCTTCCAGCATATCGCAGTATATGCCCTCGTGCGTTGCTATATCCTTTGTCTTGCACTCGAATGTCTTTTTACTGAACGTCCTGCGGTAGAAACGCATATTGTAAAGGTCTAAGCCGGCATCGTAGATGATGTCAAGGCGGTTTGCGCTCGTCTTGTTCCTCGCAAGGCTCATGCGTAAGCCGTTGCCCATGTCTATAAAGTCCTTGCTTCCCGTCATGGCGGCAAAGCGTCTGCCGCCTATTTGCTGTAAAATCGTCTTTGCTATCATGCTTTTCTTGGTTTTAGGTTGGCGGTGCGGATACCGCCAACTTGTTTAACATTCTGTTATCTCGGCAATGGGTGTGTTTCGTTTCAGCCATTCCATCAGGCACTCCATATTGTACTCGCTTGTGATGACTGCCGTATGGCTGTCAATGGCGGTAAACCTGCAGCTCTCGTAGTCGTCTATCCACCCTTTTAGGGTATCAACTCCCCACGCTTCGGCATCGTCAAAGATACCGTCCAATACTTTGATAGGCTCGCTGAACTTCACTATCAGCGTTTGGTAGGCTGCGTTCATCGTCTGTCCTCCTTTTCTTCCTTTGCCGTGAGCCACTTGTCCCGTGCGGCTCGGCACTCGTCCAATGTGGGTTTGACACAAGAGAACAACTCTCCGTTTGTGGGATGGCGGTAGTCGTACTGCACAAGTGTCCGCTTGCGTCTGCCGATACCTAATTGGAAACGCTCGTATTTCTCCGTACCTGCTTCAGTGCAGGTGCTTATTCCGTTGATGGTCATTCGTGTTGCCATAATCGTTGATTTTAGAGTGGTTAAAAATGTACTGACAAAACTCTGTTGCGCATCACCATTTCGGGGTCGCTTGTATAGCGTTGGTGCAGGTAGAAATGGTGGGAGCCGAAGCCGTAAAGGAAGAACCTGTCAAGTTCGTGCTTCTCGGCAAAGTCCTTTACACTCCGTCTTAACTGCCCCTCACTCGTTGCAAGAGTGAGGAGGTTCACAAATTCAATGAACATCGTGGGGATTTTATCGTCCCACAGACAAACCATGCTTTCAATTCTTACTTCCATACTATTGGGTATTATAGGTTGATACTATGCCGCTTCCATCCGCTGGCGGATAAGGTTCACGTTGCTGTTCACAAGGTTTACAATGCGGTCGTGGTACTCGGTATTGGAATTGTGCAAGCCACGACTTTGCACCACTTCCAATGTCTTCAAGGAAACCTCCACCGTTTCTATGCGCTTGCCGTCAATGGTTGCGGATAGGATAAGGGAGTTCTTTTCAAGGAAATAGGAGTTGGAAAACACGCAATGGTGCAGTTCCGTCCCTTCCGCTGCAAACTCCGCAACGCTCTCCAACACACGCACCTGCAAAGTGCCGTCCGTGAAGGCTATGCCGAAAAATATGCCTTTGAGTTTGCGGTATGCCTTCTCGTGTTTCTTCGCTTGGCGGATGCGTTCCTCCAATTTCTTGCGCTCTATCTCCTTGTTGCGCTTGTGCATAAGTCTGTCATGTTCGGCTTTGAGGTCGGAGGGGCAGACGTACTTCGGGCTGTTCGTGTCCTTGCCGAAAAGCCGCAGGAGGTCTATGGTGTCACGCCACATGGAGCCGTCAGCAATGGTGTAGCCGTTGCGGATACATATCTTCACGGATGCCCAATACCTCTCTATGTCAAAGGAACTGCGGATATAGTGGCGCAACATGGGATATTGCCCTGCTTTCAACAGCGTTTCGGATCGGCTGTCGGAAAGGATAGCCGTGAAAAGGTCGTAAGGCAGTATGTTGTGGTATTCGCCATTGAAGCCGTTGCGTTTCAGTTCGGGAATGAAACGCTGTCGGGGATAAGTGCAGACGGGGTTTATATCGTATGCACGGAGTTTGTTGTTCTTGCGTACCTCCATGTCGCTGTATTCCGCCCATAGGTCGTAGTAAAGTATGGACATTCCTCGCAGTCGGGCGACAGTGACGGTTGTGCCTTTGGGCGAAATCCACCTTTGCACCACTTCATAAATGGAATACTCGGCTGCCTGCCCTGCCTTGTATCGGGATTTGACGAAGAAGAAGCGTATCACTTGGTACTGCTTGCAGGTGGTGATGATGCAGAAATACTCGTTCTCGTTGAAAACCCTCTTTCGGGTGCGCAACGCTTCCAACTCCATGCCGCAATCCGGGCATGTGCATCCGCAAACGGTGTCCGCAAGGTCGTGTTCACTTTTCCACGAATGTCCGCACTCGGTGCAGATGTTCGTGCCGTCCGCCCTCTTGATGGCGTAATGCTTGAAGCAATGGCGGAAAGCGTATGCCCTCTGTGTGGCGGTCAATTTCGGCAGTCGCTCGCTCAATCGTGCGACTTCCTGCTGTATGGGTGTTCTCGGTTTCATAATCAGAAATTGAATAGGTTGGGTTGTTGTACTTCTTGTGCGGTCGCTTTGGTGGCGGTTCTCGGCTTGCTGCGGTTCTGCAACTTGCGGAGTTCCTCCTCTTGGTATCTGCGGAGTGCGTTCTGCCGTGCTTCCGCCTTTTCCTCTGCCGTGAGTTCCACCACGTGGTTCACCGCCACTTGGCATTGGATTAGCTTGCCCACCTCTATCTCGTTCTCGTCATAGTAGTGGACTGCTTGCCCGAATATCTCCCCGTCCGTGAAGCCGTTGCAACCGCTCCGCTGCACATAGTTGAGAATGTAGGTGACGCAATCGTCTATGTTCTTGGCAGGGTTGCGGTAGTTCTTGGCAAAGAGCGTATCTTCCGCCGCACGTTGCTCCAAGTACATCTGTATCGTTCTCTTGAAATGTTCTGTTCCTTTCATATCGCTGTCGTTTTTATCAGTTATACATTTTTCCGTTTCCCAAAAACTCGTAGTCGTTGGCTGCGCAACTCTCCTCAAAACTCTCTTCGCTGCACTGGTATTCCATATCGTCACGGCACGACTTGAAGAAGCTGTCAAGGCACTTGTCCATGAGGTCGTACAGAGTGGTTCGGGTGTCGGGGGCTTTCAGAAAGTCGTAGATGGGTCGCAGGATGTCCTCGTCTGCGCAATAGCCTGTCAGTACGCAACAGTTATCCGTGAATATCCGGCTTCTACGTTGCTTATTGAAATTTCCTTTGAGGTAATAGGTTTTCGGCTTGAATAGGATGTGCCAATAGTTATTGACGATGTATTTCAGAAGCCGTATGCCGCAGAGTTCCTCCTCTTTTCCGCTGTAACGTGAGGTGAAACGGTAGGAATAACGGCACGTGTCGTAACTCCAATCGTTCACTTTGACTTTGAACACACTTTCAAATGCTTCCAGCGTGTTGCGGTTGTCACTGTCCCAACCGTATTCAAAAGTGCGTAGCCATTCATTGTATGCGGTATCTCTCGCTGCTGCGGAGAGTTCGGCTAATTGGAATAGGTCGTATGTCCTTGTTATCGTTCTCATATCGCTGTCATTTTAGATGGTCTGTTTCAGTATCTCTCTCCAATAGGTCGGCTGCACTTCGCTCAAAAGGAAGTCTGTAAAGTCCCTCCGTGCGTCCTTGTTCAGTTCTCGGTAGAGTTCACGGAACACGGATATGTTGCCGTTGATGTACGTTTCCACCATGTACACGAAGATGTTGTCCACCTCGTAGTATCTGCATTGCTGCGCTGCCGTTTTGCTGCTTCTCTTTGCCATGTCGGTAAGGGTTAAAGGGTGAATAACCAAAGGATGAAACCGAAGAAGGCGGTTGCGGAAAGGATAGCCACGATTACGCCTATCGCCACTCGGAACACTCCGTTTACAATCTCTCTAATGATGCCCCAAAGGATGCCGAACACCACGAAGGCGGTGCGCACAATCAAGCCGCATATCGCAAGCCCTATGTACTGCGCCATTTGTCTGAAATTTGCCGTTGCCGTCATATTTTCGCTGTTTTTGATTTTTTGTTTTTTTAATGCGGATTCAAGAGTTGAGGGAGTTGAGTTTCAAACTATCTTATCTGCCTCTCGTTTATCCGACATTTTTTTTATGCGTCTTTCTGTCGCATCGGTCGTTTTCGTTTCGGGTGCTTGAAAAGGTAGGGATTAGGGGATGCAAGGTTTTTCGGGAAAAATACTACCCATAGGGCTGGAGATTTTTTCCGAAAACAGGAGGCTTGACCTTGCATTCCCGTCCAATCCCGGAATTACCTTTGCGCCCAGAACGGAAATGACAACCTGATGCGCTCCCTGAAAGATGCGAAAATGGAGGTAAACGGAAGTGGAGGCAGATTGGACAGGAAAACTTCGAAAGAGAAATCCGTGAAAAAGGGAAAACGCCAAAAGGAAAAGGGACACTGCCGGAGGCGTGAAACCGGGCAAACCACCGGCAAGGAAGTATGATTTTATATGTTTGGCCGAGCGTGTCCGGTCTGACGGATAAAATCATTCTTCCCGGTTTGCCTGCCGTGTGTGACGGCTTGTTCCATTCATGGATCGGGCGGTCAGACACGGCTTTCCGCTTACGGCTCAAAGGAACAGCAAAAAAGAAAAATCGTCAGAAACCCGTAAAAGCACCTCTTTGGCATAAGCACAAAAGAAATGGGCCTTGCATCATCAGTCTAAACTGTTGTTTAGGCGTGATGCAAAGCCCTTTTCTCCGCTTATGCGGCAGTCGGCATACGTTCGTTCAAAATCCTTTTGTACGATGGTGTGCCGACGGATAAAATCGCTTTTACGGAAAAACTTGTATGAGAAGAAAAAAATTAGGGAGATTCATTTCAAAATCTCCCGTTTTATTGTTACTTTTGCATACGAAGAGTTCTTTGAAGGTTACGCAACGCGCAGAAGGATGATGCAGTAGATAACTAACTAAATCGTAACCTATTACTATCATGAGCAATTAACCTACGCTCAGCTCCAATAAATTACACTCTTTTCGTAACTTCGTCATACAAACTTACATAAAATTGACGAATAAAACGAGAGTTTTTATTGTAAATAGTCCTTTGGCTGCGCTATCCATGCTTATTTAGAAGAAAATAGAGGGCAAAACTTGCGCTATTCCAAAGAAGTTGTATCTTTGCAGACGAATCTAAATATTAAGAATTATGAAGAACAACAAATATGTTGTGTATATATATAATGTGTGCAACGTTCTGATGCATGAAAAAATGAAGCCCTTTATATTATTGTTGACACTTGCTTGTATCGTTTCGTGTGGAAGCAATCGTCGTGCAAATGCGTTTCTGTCGCATATGGATACCCTATATCAGCAGAATCCTGCTGAAGCCATTATTGCTATAGATAGTTTTATGTCATGCCACAATGATATGTCGCAACATAATCGTATGCTTCTGACTCTATATCGTTTAAGGGCTCAGAATTCTGTCGGTGAGCCGTTCGCTTCTGATTCTCTGGCACGTAAAGTGGTGGAGTATTTCGACGACAACGGCAGCGTTGAAGAGCAAATGTCCGCCTATTATGTGCTTGGAAGCGTTTATCGCGACCTTGACAACTATCCAGAGGCGTTGGCCGATTATCAGAAGGCGGTTGCGTTGGCTGACACAACAGACGGCAATAAAAATAACGCTTTCCTCAATCGTGTGTATGGACAGATGGGCAATGTGCTGCTGAGACAACTTGCTTTCAACGAGGCAGGCGTTGCCTACTCTCTGGCTGTACGTTTTGCTTGTAAAGATAAGGATACGCTTGGTGTGTTGCTCTCAAAAGAACAGATAGCTAATGTGCTTTATTTGCAAAATCGGCGAGACGAGGCATGTAAGTTGAGAGAGTGGCTGCATGATGAATACCTGAAAAACGGTCTTGTACGAGAAGCTTCAAAGGTTCTTGTACCAAATGTGTCTACTCTGCTCGGAAGAGGCAAGGTGGAAGAGGTGGGTCGTATATTACGCTCTTACGAAGAGCATTCTGGAGATGTGGATAGTCTGGGCAATGTAGTTAGTGGACTTGAAAAATACTATAACGACAAAGCCAATTATCTTTTGGCTAAATCGGATGTGTCAGGTGCTTTGGGTTATTATCGGAAAGGCATGCAATCTACCGACGACCACGAATACAGAGAAGCGTTTCTGCGAGGACTTGCGCAAACTTACAAGAAGCTGGGCTTGTCCGATTCCGTAGCTAAATACTCTGAGCTTGCTCGCCGTGAAAACGATTCTGCCTATGTCGAACTGTCTACGTTGAGAATGCAGCAGATGCAAGCGGCATACAACTATAGCAGTAAGGAAACAGAGGCGCTTGTGGCTAAAAGCAAGGAGGCAGAAGCCACAACACGATTAAAAACGGTTGTGCTCTCATTCCTCGTATTGTTGTCTGTGTTGGCGTTGCTTTTTTTGAGAGAAAGGCACAAGAAATCAATGGAGCGCATACGAAGAATGCTACAGATACAACAGTTGGAGGCAGAGAATGAATCAAAAAGAAACAACCTTCTTGCACTCGAACAAGGAAAGAAAGACCTCGACATATTGATGTCTAAACAGCAATCAAAGATAAATGCTCTTATCGAAGAGAAGAAAGAATTGGTTGCAAAGCTTCAAGGAAAAGGACGTTCGTCTGCCGATTCGTCCGATGGTACAGACGATCAGAACGGCTCTATAATCAGCTTACTCTGGCATATCGTTGACAAGACTCCGAGAGCCGCAACAAGAAAAGAGTGGAAGCAACTGAAACTATACATAGAGGAGTTCTATCCGCAGACTTTTGCTTTGAAATCTGTAGTTAGCCCATTCGAATTTGATGTGATGATCCTTGTCAGATTAGGTTTTAAGCCGTCCGAAATAGCTGTGCTTACAGACAGTTCTTTACCGAATGTATCTAATGCACGCAAAAGAATGCATGAAAAACTGACAAAATCGGAAGGTTCTGCCAAGGATTTCGATAAGTATATTAAGACACTGATATAGAATTTGTTATAATCTATCAAACTATTAATTTAATGAAGTTTTGTGAAGTATTGTGAACTTTTTGTTAAGCAATAAAAGTCGTTTTTTAAACAAAAGTCTGGCTAATTGTATTAAATTTGCAGCGAACAAAAATATTTATACTTATGAAAAATAAAACGACTATATTTTATTTAGCCTTTATTGTTTTTATTAGTTTTTATGCTTCGATAAATATAAATGCAATATGCTATAGAAAATATGTGGACACATGTAAAGATAATGATATCTCTATTAATGTTGTCCTTGTACCTATAGATATAAAAAATGGAAGTACAGGTAATGGAAATCATAGATCACCATTTCGCAATCCAATTGTTTCCATTATTAGCAATCAACTTTTATTATATGGACGTTGGGGGCGTTGCACATTGCAAATACAGACGAAAAATAAAGAATTAGTCTACAGTTGCAATTTGTTAGGGCATGAAGAAAGTGTAGAAATTCCATATCTTGCGCCTAATGCTTATATTTTGACGATTCGTGATGATAGATATGTCTACATTGGTGAGTTTTCCATATGTGTTTAAAAAGCTGTTTGGGGTGAATTAGGAAGGTTTTAAAATGTATTATATACATAACATTTGATAAGATTCAAACACAATATACACTATAGTGATATATGTTTAGTCACAGGAGAAGTACAATCCTAACAGTGGCTTGGATATGTTACAAAAGGTGAGTCCGAACCTTTGTGTAGAAATGTCTTTATGCTCAAATGTTTGAAGGAGCGTTGAGACCAAGCGGGTATTTATAAACCTTTTTATTCTTGTAAGAAATGAAAAAGAATTTGTCGTTAGTTCAGTTGACATCATTGCCAGACACTCTCAATGTGAGTGAGATGATGAATGTGTTGGGTGGATCGGGTATTGACGATTCTATTAGTAAGTGTTTAATAATTTCAATAGCAGTGAAGTGCTCTGCAGGAACTTCTGCCACGGTATCATGTCATCCAGGTACTGCTGTTGCTACTTGTAAATCAGAAAGTCCTGCCGTTATGTGTTCTGGCACCTCTGCCCTTATGTGTTCTGGCACCCCTGCTATTTCATGTGCACCAAACGTCTCAGCAGTAACTTGTAAAGGTGGAGGTGCTTTAAAAAATAGACTTAGGATTTAAGATTAATGGCTATGTTGCAACAGGCTATAGGGTAAATCCTATTATTGAATAAAGGATGTATCAGATTCTCTAAAGATTTTGATACATCCATTTTTCTAACCAATTAAGTAAACAAAAATGGATAAACAAAAGATATACATATTGAATCCAGACTATAAGTTTAAGAATGATGAGGATCGTGTGGTAATGTATTCTCAAACAGACGTTCGTAATGATAGTGAAAAAGAATGGATAGGGTTTATCCATCCTTATCAGGCTTTACTGCTTGGATTGTTTACCAATGAGTCTACATTTGAAGAACACTGTAAGGAAATAAGTACATACTTCAATATGCCGCTCCTACAAGTAGAGGAAATGATGGCCCAATACGTTGAGAATAAGGGCGCAATTTATAATAAAAATGAAGGTACGTTTGTAAAATTTCCTAAGAATGTATTGATTCCATTTGAAGGTCAACTGCCCGATTATGATTTCTGTCAAGATGATTTGATGTGCGAGACCGTGGATATCAATCCTGATCGTATGCATAAGGCTCCTCACTCAGCTCTTTTTATGTTGAATAACCATTGTCTTACAGATTGTTTGTATTGTTATGCAGATAAGAGAACTAAATGTGATGAACTCACAACAGAGGAAATCTTTGACATTATAGATAATGCAAAACGTCTAAAGATGGCTAAGATAGATGTTATAGGAGGCGAATTATTTATAAAGAAGGATTGGGACAAGATTCTTGAACGACTCGTTTCGTATAATATGTCACCAAGTTTTATATCTACAAAAGTACCTGTTACAGAAGATATAATAGAAAAACTGAAAAGAACCAGATATAATAATGTGATTCAGATTTCCTTGGATTCTATGGATGAGAATATTCTGAAACAACTCATACATTGCCCGAATGGCTATCTTGATAGATTATTGGCAGGTATAGAATTGCTTCAAGAGAATGGTTTCAAGATTCAGTTTGATACAATTCTTACCAACTTGAACTCTTCAGAGGAAGACCTTATAGCTTTATATGACTATATAAAAACAATTAATGGTTTAGTGTATTGGGAGATAAGAGTGCCGGAAATAAGCATATATCGAAGCGAAAGTTTCAAAAAAGTTGTATATGACAAGGCTGAAATACAAAAAAGTTGTATATTTGCAAAAAGCATAAAAGAAAAAGCTAACATCAATATTCTTGTGAGTGATAAAATACTTGCAGCTTCTCATTTTGACACATCTCCAGGGGAAGAATGTTTCAACCATGGTATTTGTGGCATCTTGAACGATCAGATATTTATACTGCCAGATGGAAAAGTTGGTGTATGCGAACAACTCTATTGGAAACCTGAATATTTAATAGGCGATTTACGAAAACAATCCATAGAAGAGATATGGAATTCTCCTAAAGCCAAAGCAGTATTGAATATGCGCTATGGTATGGATGAAACAAGCAATTGTCATGGATGTAAGGTTGTTGAGTTATGTTCTAAAACTCATAGACGTTGTCCGGTAAGAGTTATCAAGGCATACGGAGAAGCCCATTGGGATTATCCAGATCCTCATTGTACTCGTGCTCCTAAGCAATTAAATTCAGAATTTATACTTTAATTTCAAACCACTATGAAGAAAACCACACTCATTACATTATTATTGTTACTACTGTTTGTGCAGTCTAAGGCACAGACAGTAACGGGTCGTATCGTTGACAGCGAGAAGCAGTCGGTAGTGATGGCAACCATTGCACTCCAGACATTGGACAGTATAAACATTTGCGCAACTACAGCCGACGCCGACGGACGTTTCGTGTTGACGGCAGACTCCATACCTTTGCCGTTCCGCCTCATCGTGAGCAGCATCGGCTATGAAACGGTGATGCCCGAGTGTGCGTCGTACGCCGTGGGCGACGTGGTGCTGGCAACGAAGACCAATGTGCTTGGCGACGTGGTGGTAAAAAGCAAGCGTCCGATTCTCAATGTGCAGGGAGACAGAATAGTGGCGGACGCATCGTCCATTATAAAGAGCCGAATTGTGACATGTGCCTTCGACGTGGCGAAGTATGTGCCGGGCATTTTGTGCAAGAACGACAATGAGCTCTCCTTGGCAGGCACCATGTCCACTACGGTGCTTGTCAACGGCAAGGTGTGGAATGGCGGTTCGGTGCTCGAGTATCTCAAGACGCTGCCAGCCGAAAAGGTGGCGAAGGTGGAGCTGCTTTACAATGCTTCGCCCGACATGCACGTTACGGGAGCCGTCATAAACGTTGTGCTGAAGGAC